>Ga0210394_10000896_pt1 | contig 53609 bp, 47 predicted proteins | sample IncBWC12MmetaG_FD_160121 | JGI IMG/M metagenome (GOLD analysis project Ga0210394, IMG submission 160121) | Forest soil microbial communities from Barre Woods Harvard Forest LTER site, Petersham, Massachusetts, United States - Inc-BW-C-12-M | ecosystem: Environmental > Terrestrial > Soil >...
TCCCCCCCAACGCGCGGACATGGTCAAGGAGGCGTGGAAGCGTATTGGCAAGGTGTTTATTCTCGCGGTGGTACTGGACGTTGTGTACCAGCTTATCGTCTTACATTTTGTATATCCGGGAGAAGCGCTTATCGTCGCCTTTATTCTGGCGATCGTTCCTTACGTGATTCTGCGCGGGCCAGTCGTGCGTGTGGCTCGCATGATTGATGCGCGGCGTCATCACGAAGCGCAAGCGCCGTTGCCACTGAGGAAAGTCTCATGAGTCCAGTTGATACAGCACGAAAAGACAGGGGAACGGTTCTTGCCGAGGAGCGCACCGAGCTGGCCCGTGAGCGCACGATTGTCGCATCGGAAAGAACGCTGATGGCATGGATCCGAACCGCCATTTCGATGATTGGATTCGGTTTCAGCATTTACAAGTTTTTCCAGTACCTGCCCGAAGAAATTGCCAGTGGTAACATTCGGCGTCCGCAGGCGCCGCGCAATCTGGGAATGACCCTCATTGCTCTGGGCACACTGGGATTAGCGGCTGCAGCTTGGCAGCACCGAACTTTTCTCAACAAGATTGGGGCGTCCCACGGGCGGCATGTTTGGTCCATCTCCTTCGTGGTGGCGATGGCTGTCATTCTGATTGGAGCTATTACGTTTTACGGTGTTCTGCTGCGCCACGGGCCGTTTTAGTCAAGAACGCACTTTGCCTCGGAAGCAGCCGGGAGCGACATTCAAAGAGAATGAACAAACAGTCTTTTGATGAAGTGGATCAGTGACGAGATCAGCATGTTTAAGTCATGCGCAAGCAAAAGTATCCCAGGTGTGCGCGGGTGCGTCGAGTTTGCCGGTGCGGTTCGCACTTCTTCAAGCAGTGTCAAGTGGCTCCTCAATCCTGGAACCGAACTGTACGTGCTTTGAGCAGCTTATAGGCTCAGGGAATCGGAGGATAACTGTCAGAACTAACGGGTTTGAAATGCGCCGCTGACATGTTCGTTAGCAGCGGCTCCGCTCCTGTCAAATTTGCCAGTGGTTAAGAAGTGCGCGAAATCCTACTTTGCTATACGGAACAGCTAGTCATCCCGCGAGATCGTGGAGAGAAATGCAGACCACCCTGGAGACACTTGATCCTTCATTGGTAATGGAGAAGACACCGGAGCCACCGGGGTTCTCATTGGTCTTGGGCGGGCCGCTCTTTCAACTCTACCGACGCACGCATCTGTCGGGGGATGCTTTGGAGATGGTGCACCGCCGAGTATTGGTTACAGCGCTATGCACGTGGTTTCCACTTCTGATTTTGTCGGTCCTCCAGAGGCACGCCCTTGGCGGAACTATTAAAATTCCGTTCCTGCACGACGTCGAGGCGCAGGTTCGGTTCCTGGTCGCATTGCCAGTGCTGATCTTTGCCGAGCTCGTGGTTCATCAACGCATTAGTCCGTTGGTTCGACGGCTCGTGGACAGGCGCATTGTGGTGACTGAAGATTTGCCAAAACTCAGCGTCGCAGTTATGTCAGCGCTGCGTGCACGCAACTCGGTTGCCGTAGAAGGGACTCTGCTCATCTTGGTCTATGCGCTTGGGCTGTGGATGTGGCGAAGTCAGATTGCCTTAGGCGAGCCCACCTGGTACGCGACGCCGACAGCGACACAGTTAAATCTCACCTTAGCCGGATACTGGTACGTCTTCGTTAGCATTCCTGTTTTTCAGTTCATTTTGCTGCGCTGGTATGTGCGTCTCGTGATCTGGTTCCGGCTTCTGTGGCAGATTTCAAGATTGAACTTGCACCTGAGTGCGGCCCATCCGGATCGATCGGGTGGGATCGGTTTTCTTGGGAAAAGTTCTTATGCCTTCGCGCCCTTACTTTTCGCCCAAGGCGCAATACTGTCGGGTTTGATCGCCAGCCGCGTTCTATATGAAGGGCAAGGTCTCCTGTCTTTCAAAATGGAGGCAGCCGGGTTCGTAGTGTTCTTCATTTTGGTCATCCTCGGTCCCTTGGCAATGTTTACGCCTCAGCTGTCATCTACCCAGCGTAAGGGTTCCGCTGATTATGGCATGCTAGCCAATCGGTATGTCTTCGACTTTGAAGACAAATGGATACGAGCACGCGATCCGGAAGCAAGCAAGCTGCTCGGGAGTGCAGACATAGAGGCAATGGCCGACATGGCGAACGTCTATTCGAACGTGCGCCAGATGCGCCTCGTTCCCTTCGGATCGGATGATATAACCCGCCTAGCCGCCACTGCCGCCGCGCCTCTCTTGCCGTTGGCGTTGACGATCTTTTCGGTGCCACAATTGCTGAAATTTCTGATCAAAATCGTTTTCAAATGATCGATCCTCTCCGCTGTCAGATTTGCCAGTAGTGGCACCTTGGACTGACTCGTAGCTTAGATTGCAGAGGTTACAGTGGACGGCGAATGCGTTCGAACACAGAGCTCTAGTGTTTCCCTGACTCCCAACATGGTGCGATCTGAACCTGCGTTTACGGCGAACTGGAGGCTACGGGCGCAACGACTCCAAAAAGAAGCGCATGTTTTATATTTTGTGTTTAAACATCGACGCACGCGTTGGTACGCAAGGCTCGTAGCAGCCTGCGCCGCGGGCTACGTGTTGAGTCCTATTCAACTGATCCCGAATTTCATACCGGTAATCGGAACCCTGGATGACTTTGTGGTTTTGTTCGTGGCGGTAAAGCTGCTTCGAAGGATAACCCCGGCGGACGTGCTCAACGAATGTCGTGAGCTTGCCGACACCGCTGAGACGCTCAGAATAGAAAAAAACAGATGGACGGCCTCGGGCGTTGCTCCGATCGTAATCGCAACCGCGTGGATACTGGCTGCCATCACGGCCAGTGTGCTGATGGCAGCATACATTTTTCATTAACGAGGTGAAGAGTACTAGAATTGTGCTTTGCCGCTTACTTACCGCAGTAGATCATCTCCCGACCGGGCCAAATAAACACAAAATCCGTCGCGTTAACCGTTACCGAGAAGCGAATTGTTCCTTTCGGATAGCAACCCTCAGCTGAGCACAGAACGGAATAGTAGCGTGGATCTTTGGTGACAAATGAAACCGTCAATGCCCTTTTAGGCGTTACTGTAAAAACCTTCGAAGGCGCATTCGCAGACAAGAACATTTCGTCATTCGGAAGAAAACCACCGGAGAAGCAATTCATGCTTGCCAGCTCCCATACCTGGTCGCGCTCTCGTTTGCCAAGGCCTTTCTTTGTGGGCACAATGGGAAGCGGCAACGCGACGCGCCCATCCACACTAGCGCCACGTGGCCGTATGGAGAGTTCGAACTCGGTGTTGTTGACAATGGTGGTTGCGAAACTTAGCAGTTCACCTGGTCCACCCGAGCCGATGGCCTCGAAGCCTGCCTTGGAGCTGACTTCGACTCCACCGTGGTTGAGCTTGTGGATCGCATTACCGGTCACCGGGTCTCGAACGATTGAGGACACAGCTCCTGGACTGCTGTCTTCGCCCCAAACAAATGCGCTTGCGGCCTGGGTTTTGAAAATGGGTACGTCGTCTTGCGCAAACGTAAGGAGCGTTACGGCAAGAACGAAAAACGTGGCTGCAAATGCGGGTCGCATGGCGACGCCTAGACGCCGTATCTGATCTTCTAAAACCTGAAGTGCAAATGCGCCACTGGCAAAAATACCGGTTCGTTGCAATGGTGAGCCGTCCGTAAAAGCACTGTGAGTTTTGCCAGTTCACCCACTTGACTGGCCGACATAGTCTCGCGGTAGTTCCGGACCTCCAAAAGGGAGTCTCTACCAAGGAGATCATGAAAATGTACTTCACTCGCGCCATTCTTTGGGTAATGCTGCTGCTGGGAGGAGTGATCGGAGTCGCCCAGACGGTGATTCGCGTGGCGCCACCTGCGCCTGTCCGCGTTGGGGTAGTTGGAGTCGCGCCCGCACCCGGCTATGTCTGGGTTGGCGGATACCAGAGTTGGAATGGCACCAGATACGTATGGGTAGCTGGACGGTGGGTTCGTCCGCCACGTGCCGGCGTCATTTGGGTCTCGCCCCGCTATGTCCATAGCGGCGGTGGCTGGGTATTTTATAAGGGATATTGGCGCTAAGCCATAATAGTAAGAAGAAATAAATTGCCTCGTTGGGATAAAGAAAACTACTTGCGCGTAAGTCCTCCGCCCGTCAGATAATAGAAGTATCGGTAGGGGGACTTGCTATTCCTCAGGTAACGATTAAGGCGGGCCTCACGACTCCGGACGGATGCGAAGAACTACTCAGTGAATATTTGTGCGACCACCCGGGCTGTCCCAATATTGCCACCCATTCGCTTGGGTGCGTGAGGGAGATCGGCGCCTTAGCAGCCGTTTGCGACGACCACGCGCCTAAACCTCAGTCTTAGTCACTACTGTCCGACCAACCAATCCACTCGTTCGCTGATCGCCTTCCCGGTGAAAAGCCCCTCAAGCTCCGGTGACACCAGCCAAACTGTACGTTCTGACAGTTGCTCAGTTGAGGCGGGAGTCCTACCGTTGATTCTCGAAATGTGTGGGCCCTCTTCTCTTCAGCAAGAGTGTCAACGTCGCAATCTCAAACGAAAGGAATCTTCATGAGTGACCAAATTCAACGAAATGTTCTTCCCATTCCCGATCCACCGCGTTCAGGCTTGATCTTGTACGATGCCAAGGATCCGGAAAACAAGTATCCGGCGATTACTCAGTTGCGTCCGCCCAAGGGTGCCCCAAACGTCCTGATCGTCTTGATTGACGATGCGGGCTTTGGCTCCGCCAGCGCCTTCGGCGGCCCATGCGCTACGCCGAATGCGGAACGCTTAGCGGCCGGCGGCCTGAAATTCAACCGCTTTCACACCACAGCCCTATGCTCGCCGACCCGACAGGCCCTGCTGACCGGACGCAACCACCACACGGTAGGTATGGGCGGAATCACCGAAATTGCCAGCGGGTCGCCCGGTTATAACTCAATTCTGCCGAACACCTGCGCGCCGCTCGCACGAACCCTCAAGCTCAATGGTTACGCGACAGCGCAGTTCGGCAAGTGTCATGAGGTGCCAGTTTGGGAGACCAGTCCAGCCGGTCCGTTTAACTCGTGGCCCACTGGGGGAGGCGGATTCGAATATTTCTACGGTTTCATCGGCGGCGAAGCGCACCAATGGTACCCCTCTCTCTATGATGGCACCACACCGGTCGAGCCCAAGAAGACCCCGGAAGAAGGCTATCACTTGGTGCCAGACATGACCGACAAGGCCATAAACTGGATTGGGCAACAGAAGGCGCTCATGCCCGACAAGCCCTTCTTCGTCTACTTCGCGCCGGGCGCAACCCACGCTCCGCACCACGTCCCGAAAGAATGGGCGGATAAGTACAAAGGCAAGTTCGATCAGGGTTGGGACAAGCTGCGGGAAGAGACATTCGCGCGCCAGAAGAAGTTAGGCGTTATTCCGCAAGATTGTCGACTAACGCAAAGGCACAAAGAAATCCCGTCATGGGATGAGATGCCCGCCGCGCTCAAGCCGGTACTGATCCGGCAAATGGAAGTGTACGCAGGGTTCATGGAGTATGTCGATCACCATGTTGGCCGGCTGCTGGATTCGGTCAAGAAACTTGGGATTCTCGACGACACGCTTGTTTACTACATCATCGGCGACAACGGCGGGTCTGGTGAGGGCACGCTGCACGGTACCTACAACGAAATGATCAATTTCAATGGCGCTTCCGCACTGGAGACGCCTGAGTTCATGATGGCACGGCTGGACAAGTTCGGTGGCCCCGAATCTTACAACCACTATGCTGTGGGTTGGGCGCACGCAATGGATACGCCATACCAATGGACCAAGCAGGTCGCCTCTCACTGGGGCGGCACGCGCAACGGGACGATCGTCCACTGGCCCAAGGGAATCCAGGGGAAGGGCGAAATCCGGAGCCAGTTCTGTCACGTGATTGACGTCTCCCCAACCATCCTCGAACTGGCCGGACTGCCCCAACCGCTCTCCGTCAACGGAGTCCAGCAACATCCGATCGAAGGGGTCAGCATGGCTTATGCGTTCAATGATGCCAAAGCGGGCGAGCGGCACGAGACACAATACTTCGAGATGTTTGGCAACCGTGGCATCTACCACAAGGGTTGGACCGCGGTGACGCGGCACAAGACGCCGTGGATACTCATTGGCGAGAAAACTCCGGCGTTCGACGACGACAACTGGGAACTCTATGACACCAACAAGGACTGGAGCCAGGCGAACAACTTGGCCCAGCAGATGCCTGAAAAGCTGCACGAATTGCAGCGCCTCTGGCTGATCGAGGCAGTGCGCTACAACGTACTACCCCTTGATGACAACCTCGCTGCACGGCTTAACTCGGATACGGCGGGTCGTCCGGTCCTGATCAAGGGCAAGTCTCAAATTTTGTTTGGTAGCATGGGGCGTCTGCAAGAAAACTCTGTGCTCAATCTGAAAAACAAGTCGCACTCCGTGACCGCTGAGATCGTTGTGCCAGCAACTGGGGCCGAGGGCGTGATCGTCGCTCAAGGCGGCAACATCGGCGGCTGGAGCCTGTATGCGAAGGGCGGCAAACTCAAATACTGTTACAACTTGCTCGGCATCCAGCAGTTTTACGCTGAATCAAGCAGCACTCTGCCTCCAGGCGACCACCAGGTGCGTATGGAGTTTGCTTACGCTGGCGGCGGCTTGGGCAAAGGAGGCACGGCGTCACTGTTCGTGGATGGCAAAAAAGTCGGTGAGGGCAAGGTCGCGGCCACAGCGGCAATGGTCTTCTCTGCCGATGATGGTTGCGACGTGGGAGTGGACACGGGATCGCCCGTCTCGCCGGACTACGGGGCGCGCGGGAACGAGTTTACGGGTCACGTCAGGGGCGTCCAACTCGCCATTGCCGAAGACGCTGTAAGCCTCGATCACCTCGTCTCGCCGGAGGATGCCGTTCGCATTGCCATGTCGCGGCAATAAGCATAGTTGGGTCCGGCAGTCCGCACTGGGCTGCCGGTCCGACTGCTACCAAATAAGAAACAATTAGCTTCACGAAGTTCCAAGTTTGCTGCCCCCATTGGGTGTCCTGCGCTCTCTGCGCTTTGCGCCTGAAGCATACACACGATCGATGTTTGCCTCGTCCAATACCGCCTTTTGCATCCTGTACGTTTTGACAGTTACTCGACAGACGAAAGCGACCTAGCCTGTAAGTGCACGATAACCAGGACTGACGTGCGCTTGGTATCCCTATCACAACAATGGTGCATAAATGGCTTTAATGACTGACGAGATCTGGCCAGCCCAGTCGCCACCCGCTTTTCACCTTCTTGCAAAACCGAGCGGATCCACCTGCAATATTGATTGCACTTACTGCTTCTTTTTATCCAAGGAGTCGCTCTATCCGAACGAAAAGAATCGGATGTCGGAGGCCACACTCGATGCCTACATCCGCCAGCTTCTGGAATCGCACCGCACGCCCACGGTAACAGTAGCGTGGCAGGGCGGCGAGCCCACGCTGATGAAGCTCGAGTTCTTCAGGCGCTCGGTTGAGCTTGTCGAGAAATATCGCCGACCCGGGCAGGTCGTGGAACATACCTTTCAGACTAACGGCATCCTTCTCGATGATGAGTGGTGCACCTTCTTCAAGGAACACAATTTTCTGGTCGGACTAAGCGTTGATGGACCGCGCGAGATCCACGACGCGTACCGGCTGGACCGCAGCAAAAAAGGAACCTTCGACCGGGTCATGAAGGGCTGGGCTTACCTGCGCAAGCACGGAGTCGAGTTCAACATTTTGTGCACGGTCAATGCCGCCAACGAAAAGCATGGCCGAACGGTCTATCGTTTCTTCCGCGACGAGATGCACGCGAAGTGGGTGCAGTTTATCCCCATCGTCGAGCGCGCCTCGGAAGAAACGATCGATATCGCCAACCAGGGGTGGAGCGAGCAACCCGGCCGCAAGCGGCTGCTCTATACGCAATCCGGAAACCTCGTAACCAAGCGTTCGGTCGGAGGCGAACAATACGGCCGTTTTCTCATTGATATCTTCGAGGAGTGGGTGCGGCATGACGTAGGCAAAGTTTTTGTGCAGATGTTCGACGTCACGCTTGAGGCGTATTTCGGCCGTCATCTCCTTTGCATCCACGCTCCTACCTGCGGATACGGTCCGGCGCTTGAATACAACGGCGACGTTTACTCCTGCGATCACTTCGTCGAACCACGATACAAGCTTGGCAATATCCATGAAACGCATCTTGTGAAACTCGTAGCCTCGGCCGAGCAGCGCAAATTCGGCGATGACAAACGCGACACGCTTACGCCGCAGTGCCAGCGTTGTGAAGTCAAGCCGCTGTGCAACGGGGGCTGCCCGAAAGATCGATTTACACTTTCGTCCGACGGCGATCCGGGCCAGAACTACCTCTGTGCCGGTCTGTATCTGTTCTTCACCCACACCCGTGCTGCCATGCAGACGATGGGGCGACTGCTGCAGAGTGGTCGCCCCCCCTCCGATGTGATGGCGATGACCAATGCCGAGGATGCGAAGCGCGGACCCTATGCTTCTTGCGCCTGCGGAAGTGGCCAGAAGTTCCGATTCTGCCACGGTGATCGAGCGCCGCAATCGCCATTCAGCGAACTCAGTCTCGCCGCGGCTGTGCCGCACGATAGCGTGCAATCACGACTCTCATCCCAGGCATCATCTGGCAACTCTGGTGGAGGCGCCTAGTGGCACCTCTGTCGCGCATTTCGGTTTTCGATGAATTTCTTCACCGGCACGAGCCGGCAACCTTAAACAAACTTCAACTGGAAGGAAGGAATAAATCATGGCTACAAAGCAACCGAATATCCTGATCCTGTGGGGCGATGATGTCGGCATGTGGAATGTCAGTCGCTACAGCGATGGCATGATGGGCTACCGGACGCCGAACATCGACCGCATCGCCGAAGAAGGCGTTAAATTCACCGACTGGTACGGCCAACAGAGCTGCACCGCCGGACGTGCAGCATTTATCACCGGCCAGAACCCGCTCCGCACCGGCTTGACCAAGGTCGGGATGCCCGGCGCCACCCTTGGCCTTCAGGCCGAAGACCCGACCATCGCCGAACTGCTCAAGCCGCTCGGCTATGCCACCGGCCAGTTCGGCAAAAACCATCTCGGTGATCGCAATGAATTCCTGCCGACCGCGCACGGATTCGACGAGTTCTTCGGCAATCTCTATCACCTCAACGCAGAAGAAGAACCGGAATTGCCAGACTATCCCAAGGATCCCAAATTCCTGGCGGCGTTTGGACCCAGAGGCGTGCTGCACTGCTTGGCGACCGACAAGGATGACCCAACGACGGATCCCCGCTGGGGTCGAGTAGGCAAGCAGACGATCAAGGACACCGGCCCGCTGACCAAGAAGCGCATGGAAACCGTCGATGAGGAGATCACTAACGAGGCCATGGGCTGGATGGAGAAACAGGTCAAGGCGAACAAGCCTTTCTTCCTCTGGTACAACTCGACGGCCATGCATTTCCGGACCCACCTCGCCGACAAGAACCGTGGCAAGAGCGGGCAAGACGATTACAGTGATCGGATGGTCACCCACGACGAACAAATCGGTCAGATGCTGAACAAGCTCGATGCTCTGGGTGTTGCCGATAACACGATCGTCATGTACTCCACCGACAACGGCCCCGAGAACGACACTTGGCCGGACGGCGCCAATTCGCCATTCCGCGGCCAGAAGGACACGAACTGGGAAGGCGGCTGGCGCGTTCCGGCGCTCATCCGCTGGCCCGGCAAGATCAAGGCTGGCACGGTGCTGAACGGTATCGTCTCCCACCAGGACATGCTGCCGACGTTGCTGGCAATTGCCGGTGATCCGGATATAAGCAACAAGCTCTTGAATGGCTACAAAGTCGGGGACAAAACGTTCAAGGTGCATATCGACGGGGTCAACGTGCTGCCCTATATCACAGGCCAGGTGAAGGAGAGCCCCAGAGAATCCTTCTTCTATGTCAGCGATGATGGCGGCATCATGGCGATCCGGCACGGTGACTGGAAGCTGATATTTGAAGAGCAACGCTCACTGTCATCGGATGTTTGGGCGGAACCCTTCACGAAGTTGCGCCTTCCGCATATCTTTAGCCTGCGTCGCGATCCGTTCGAGCGCGCCAGTTTCAACTCTAATGTCTACTGGGATTGGTTGATCAATCACATTCCCCTGCTTTACGGAGCGCAGGCGCTCGTAGCCGCCCAGATTCAGAACTACATCAAGTACCCGCCACGCCAGAAGGCGGCCTCCTTCAACCTTGACGCGGTAATGGCACAATTGGATCACGCTGTGGCCGCCAAGGCAGCTGCTGCAGCTGCGGCAAAGGCAGCGGCAGCAAAGAAGCCGTCAGAAACGCCAGAGCACGAAAGCGCAGCAGCAGATTAAAGACTACGAGAGGGAGGTCGAAAGACCTCCCTTTCGAAAAAAAATAACCACCCATACACATCAATAGACAGATTTTCGCCGATGACAATCCTCCGCTTTAGCCAAACAGCCCTTGCACCGGGCAGTTCACCGCATCCCGGTATGGCTTGGATACCCGGCGGGACATTCCGCATGGGGTCCGAAGACTTCTATCCCGAAGAGCGACCAGTTCACGAAATTAGCGTGGACGGCTTCTGGATGGATTGCTACGAGGTAACGAACGAACAGTTCGCGGAGTTCGTGGAGGCGACCGGCTATAAGACGCTCGCCGAGCGCCCGCCCAATCCTGCAGATTTCCCTGGCGCTCCTGCCGAAAATCTCGTGCCCGGCTCCCTGCTCTTTCACAAAACCGACGGCCCGGTCGACTTACGCGATTACTTCAACTGGTGGGCCTGGGTGCCCGGAACGAGTTGGCGCCATCCGCTGGGGCCGGAATCCTCACTTCAAAGTCTCGCAGAATACCCCGTCGTGCACGTTGCCTATGAGGACGCCGAAGCTTACGCGCACTGGGCAGGGAAAGAACTGCCGACCGAAGCGGAGTGGGAGTTCGCCGCTCGCGGCGGGCTTGACGGAAAGAAGTTTACCTGGGGCGATGAGCCTTCTCCGGGCGGAAAGGCGATGGCCAACAGTTGGCAGGGAGAGTTTCCCTGGCAAAACCTGCTGCAGGACGGCTACGAGGGGACTTCCCCGGTCGGACCCTTCCCGCCCAACGGTTACGGTTTATACGACATGGCAGGCAACGTCTGGGAATGGACTTGTGATTGGTTTGTCCCGCGCCACGCCGACGAGGTGGTCAAGCCCTGCTGTGGCCCGGCGGTCAATCCGCGCATTATCTCGCCAGCCAAGAGTTACGATGCCGCGCAGGCACAGTTCCGGATTCCGCGTAAGGTTGTCAAAGGCGGCTCGCACCTGTGCGCTCCTAATTACTGCTTGCGTTATCGTCCCGCGGCACGGCAGCCGCAGATGGTCGACACCAGTATGAACCACATCGGGTTCCGCTGCATTGCAGGCCATGCGGTGACAGAAGAATTGAATGAGGCAGTTCTTCCGCCGCATCAGCGGTGACGGCGCGTACTGGGCACGGGGAGATTGTAATCTCGGTTAATTTTCAATGAGCGCACAAGCAGAACAACTCACGCCGTCACTCGATGTAGCCGAGGAAGTTCGGGACTTCTACGACCGTTATCCGTATCCTCCACCGGTCGATAATCTGGAGAGATATCAGCAGCTCTGGCAGGACCCGCAGCGACGCCGTGCCGACTATCACCTGTTTTGGCCGAACCGATCTTTTAGAGAAGACCAATCCATCCTCATAGCGGGCTGCGGGACGTCTCAGGCGGCCAAGCATGCCCTGCGCTGGCCTATGGCTCAGGTTACCGGCATCGACTGCAGCGCAACCAGCGTGCGCCACACCGAGAAGCTCAAGAGAAAATACAAACTGACGAATCTTCGGGTCCACCATCTTGATCTCGAGCGAGTGAACGACTTGGGGATGAGTTTCGATCAGATCGTGTGCACCGGCGTTCTCCATCATCTTGCAGACCCGGATACGGGCCTCAAAGCTCTGCGCAGCGCGCTCAAACCGGAAGGTGTGATGCATCTCATGGTGTACGCGCCTTATGGACGAGCAGGCATCTACATGCTGCAAGAGTTCTGCAGGCGGATCGGCATGCATGCCAGCGGCGGAGAAATTCGGGATCTCATCCGCGCGCTCGGCGCATTGCCTTCTGGACATCCGTTGCAAACCCTGCTGACCCATGCCCCGGACTTTCGGCGTGAGGCAGCGCTCGCCGATGCTCTGCTGCATCCGCAAGACCGCGCCTATTCCGTTACCCAATTGTTCGACTTTATCGAGAACGCTGGGCTGACGTTTGGCCGTTGGCTAAGGCAAGCGCCTTACTCGGTGCGCTGCGGCGTTATCGCAAAGATCCCGCAGGCTACACGCATGGCCGGCCTTTCGCTTGCAGAGCGGTATGCCGCTATCGAACTGTTTCGGGGCACGATGGTTCGCCACAGTGTAGTTGTCTACCGAAACGATAGCACCAGCTCTCCGCAACAGATTAGTTTTGCCAGTGACTCCTGCCTCGACTATGTACCCATTCGAATGTCAGATACGATCTGTGTTCAAGATCGCCTGCCTCCCCGAGCCGCGGCGGTTCTGATCAACCAGACCCATACCGACAGAGATTTGTTCCTGCCAATAGATTCAACAGAAAAGCGATTGTTCGAGGCTATTGATGGGGCCCGTACCATCGGCGATATCGTAGAAAAAACACTGCCATCCTCACAGCGCACGACGAACCTCGGCATTGCGCGCCATTTCTTTGAACGGCTCTGGTGGCATGATCAGGTGGTGTTCGACGCATCGCAGCGATCGCCTCTTTGAAGTAAATGCGAACCCACAAAAAAGGTGGCTGTTCGGACAATGTAAAGATTTGTTTAAACTGTGCGGTCCAGCCGGATGCTGCATTAGAATGGCTACCTCTTTCCTGTGCGCAGTTGCGCAGAATCAACTTCTGGAGTCGTCATGTCTTCGCAAGCATTGCCAGCGCCGGCTAAACAGCTCTTCCGTTATCTCTTTGAGCAGGCTTCACTGGGAATCGCAGTGGAAGATCTCGAGGGGAATATCTTGCTAGCCAACCCGGCTCTTTGCTCCATGCTGGGGTACACGGAGAAGGAACTGTGCGGCATGAGTTGTTCCGAATTTGCTAACCCCGAAGACTCCCAGGACGATTGGGCTCACTTTCAGCAGCTCCGTGCAGGCCTCATCGACCACTACTCCCTGGAAAAACGCTACCTGACAAAAGATGGCGCTCAGATTTGGGGACGTCTGAATGTCTCTCTTTCGACGGATGACGACGGCGGATCCTCGCTCGTGTTTGCCTTTGTGGAAGAAATCACGGAGCGCAAGCTGACAGAAGAAGATCTCGCTCGAACCAACGCGCAGCTTCGTTTGGCGCTTGAAGCCGGCAAGTCGGTGGGATGGGAATGGGACCTTAAGACCGGACGAGATTTTTGGTTCGGTGATCTGCGGACCATCTTCGGAATTCCGTCCCACACATTCGCCGGTCGTTTGGAGGATTTTTATCGTTATGTCCACCCAGACGATCGACAGCTCGTGGCGAAAGCTGTGGCCGATGCCAGGCAAAGCCAGAAACCGTACGTGGCAGAGTTCCGCGTCATCAGGTCTGACGGGACGGTGCGGTGGGTCGCTGCCGCTGGACAATTTTATTACGGAGCGAATGGCGATCCTGAGCGAATGTTAGGAATGGCAGCGGATATCACCGAGCGAAAGCGGGTCGAGCAGGCCTTACAAGAGAGCGAAATGCGGGAGCGCACAAGAGTCAAAGAGCTGGAGACCATCCTGGATGCGGTGCCACTGCCGGTTCTTATCGCTCGTGACGCGGATTGCCGGCGGATGACGGGCAACCGGGCGGCATACGAACATTTGCGGGTGGCGCCGGGACAGAACTTGTCGCTGAGCGCAGCCTCGGAACAACGTCCCCCATTTCGGCAGGTTAAGGATGGGGTGGAGATTCCTGCCGATTCGCTGCCGATGCAGGAGGCGGCTGCAACCGGGAAACCCGTGTATGGACGCCCGCTGACCATGGTATTTGAGGATGGGACTAAGCGGGAGGAGGTAGCGAATGCGGTGCCGTTGCTGGACGACCAGGGTCGGCCTTGGGGAGCCGTGGGAGCATCGATGGATGTTACGGAATTGAGGCAGGCGGCAGAGGCATTGCGCGAGAGCGAGGAAAAATACCGCCGGGTGGTCGACCACCTGCACGATGCGTTGGTGATCGACGACGCAGACCGCCAGGTGATTTTTGCCAACGATCGCTTTCTGCAATTGTTCGGCATCGGCCGGGCGGAACTGAAGAATATCAATACAGAAGAGTATGTCGCGCCGGAATTTCGTGCCCAACTGCGTGACTTCCACGAGCGTCGCATTCGTGGCGAGAGCACGGCGGAGCGGTTCGAATATGAAGGGATTCGCCGCGATGGCGAACGGATGTGGCTTGAGGTCAACGTCGTGCCAATCCACGATAGCACCGGAAGGACTACGCACACGCAGTCGGTCATCCGCGACATCACCGAGCGTAAGCAAGCGGATGTAGCACTCGCACGTGTAAGCCGTAAACTCATTGAGGCGCAGGAACAGGAACGTACCCGGATCGCCAGGGAGTTGCATGACGACTTCGGTCAACGTCTAGCGATGTTGACGATAGAAATCGAAGAACTCCAACAGAGCGATTTTGATTTGCCTGCTCAAGTCCGGAACCGTTTCGATGAATTAAGGAAGCAGACTTCCGGGATAGCAGCCGACATTCAAATCTTGTCGCATGAGTTGCATTCGGCAAAGCTGGAATATCTGGGCATAACTGCCGCCATGAGGGGTTTTTGCAAGGAGTTTGGTGAGCAGCAGAATGTGGACATTGACTTCCAGATTCAGAATCTACCGAGTCCGGTGCCGCCGGACGTGTCTCTCTGCTTCTTACGAATTCTGCAAGAGGCCCTGCACAACTCCGCTAAACACAGTGGAGCGCGGCGTTTCGAAGTACGATTGTGGGGAACCTCGGATGCGATTCATCTCACCGTTCGAGACCATGGCGCAGGCTTTGATCCCGAAACTGCAAAAATGGGCCGAGGTCTCGGCCTCATCAGCATGGAAGAGCGCTTGAAACTGCTGAAAGGGACGTTGTCAATCGAATCACAAGTGCGGCACGGAACCACGATCCACGCTCGCGTTCCCCTCAGTTCGGCAAGCGATTCCGTGCGTGCGGCTGGATAAAGAGCACACAAATCACACAGTTTACGGTTCGAGTCGTCTTGGCTACGGTGCCGCACCGTAGCATTAAGAAGCTCAACAGCTTTCTTACTTGGAATGAACGGCTGAGTGCTCTGCACTAATTCTCTCGAAGATTTCGCTTTCCTGTTCGCACTGGGAGCTCTTCAGCACGTATCCGCACAGAATATCAATACCGTGAGACTTGGCTACCTCGTCCCAGAGGTGTTCGAGTTGAATCGCTGCCTCCGCATTACCTTGCGCCCGCAAGACAGGCGCACATTCGCCGCAGGCTACTACTCGGGGATGCTCACCCCTTGCCGCTTTGGCGGCTGCTTCGACTAGATCGCGCGCGAACTTGAGAAATAGTACCGGGTCAGGCAGACCATTCACTATGAGCGTCGAGAGCGTCTCAGCAAGATCCAAAGGGATATAGCGTCCCTGCTCGATGGCGGCATCGATATTCAAGCCCCGTGCTCGCAAACTCTGAAGAAGAGTTTTTCGGTGTGGCTCGGTCACGACCACGATAACCGCATTCCCCGCTCTTAGAGCCGCTTCGATGAAACTGGTATATCCAGCTAGCAAGGATGCGTCATCAGAACGAAATTGAGCTTCGTGGCGTCGAGTGATCGCCGCTTCTTCCAGCGCGGGCGATGGAACAACATCCGTGTGGCACGGGGCGGAAGCCTGTGAATCAGTAACCCGGATGAAATGATTGCCCGACAATCCACTGCTGAGACTCTTCCTGCCCTGCAGAACTGCGTCCACGGCGGGCAACAGTTCGCTTCCAGCTTGCGTTTTAACCAGATAGCCCAATGCCCCAGAATTGAGCGCCTCTTGCACCACATCAGCAGAAGATTCTTGACTAAGAAAAAGTATTTTCGATTTAGGAGCGAGCTTGCGGATTCGTCGAGCTGCTTCGATTCCATTCAGGATTGGAAGCCCGATGTCTAGCACAATCAGGTCGGGCTGCAGTTCTTCGGACTGGTGAACCGCTTCTAGTCCGTCGGAAGCCTCTCCGACCACCTGGAATTCCGGTCTTTTTCCTAGAGTCGAACACACGAATCGTCGAAACGGTTCGTAGTCATCGACCACTAACACCCGGACGGACGACACTCCGTGCACCAGCCTTTCGTGGTCGAAACTGCGCCTGCCGTGCTACTAGAACTACTCCCTCATAATCGATCCCGTGAGGTAAGGCGTCAATAGCCCTGAGGTGGTGGTTTAATCTGTTTTCCAGAATGGAACCGAACGGTTGGGCCGCCTGCAGCCCATTTCGTTCCAACGACATACACTCGAAGCGACGCTCGGTGTTGGCTTCCGAAGCTGGTAGTGCTGAACTGCGATTACATAAAACCTGTGAATATTTGGGTAGCATTAGAACATAAATCTACTTGACTGCTGGATTGAATCGAGTAAATTACTAGCGCCTGGTTGAGCTAACAAGCTTGATTAACGGCTCGGTTAATACAGCGCGGAATGTATGGATTACCGGATATTTGCATCGGATAATTCGCCCTGTGCCGCGTCCGACGCCACAAGTAAGCATGATGCGCCAGAAAGTTCGCCGACCCCCGGAGAGTTTCATGCCTGAAAACGTATCTTTGAAATCTATAAAAAACGCTTCACTGAGGAAATATCTGGCGTTGCTACTTTTCACGCTCGCAACGAACCTAATTGGCGTCGGCCAGAACAAAATTCCACGATTCACCGCAAGCACTGAACTTGTCCAAGTGTCGGTAATTGCTTTAGACCAAGAAGGACGAATCGCAGGTGACCTCAAGAAACAGGATTTTGAAGTGTTTGAAGATGGGGTCAAGCAAGACATCATTGAATGCATGAGCGACACCGGACCCGTCTCCATTGCATTCGTACTCGACAAGAGTCGAAGTATGAGAACGAACTTGCCCCTCGTGATCAAGGGAGCATTCAATCTACTTGATACACACCTCACCGCCGATGACGAATTTCTCCTGGTGGCCTTTGACAGCAGGCCCCAACTGATCCTCCCACAGTTCACGGGCGATGCCAACGCGCTCAAGCAGCTTATATCGAGTCACATCGTGGAGGCCAAGGGACTCACATCTCTCTACGATGCGATCTACCTTGCGGTTGGCAGCGTGAAACAAAAAGCCAAGAACGTTCACCGGGGTGTAATTGTCATTACCGACGGTGGGGACACCAACAGTATTTATTCGAAAAGGGAAACCCTGGAGTACCTCGAAGAGGCTGAAGTGCCCGTGTTCGCCGTGAATGCAAACGAACCAAACATTTTTCAAACGTTCGTTATAGGAAAGAGCGGCAAGCCAGAGTTTTTGACCGAAGAGATTATCGGGCCGGCAGAACGGGACGGACCGAAGGTCCTCAAGGAACTCACCAGCGCAACCGGCGGAGCCGTATTCACCGCTCGTCAACCCGAGGACATTCCCCGAATTATGGCAGTCGCATACGACTTGATCAGCCACCAGTACACCATTTCCTACAAACCGCACGTCATCGACCCCAAAGTTAGCGGTCGCCATAAAATTCACGTCAACTTAACTGCTCGAGACAATAAATTTGCCGGCTACTACTTGCGATACAAACAGCAGTACAACCGTCCGGGTGACCATGGCGGTGAAAAAGTGAATCTCGACGCTTCTGCTCGTGGTACCAGCAACTAACAATCTGGGATATTCGGAGCGATCTCGGCACAATGGAGATCGGCGTGGCTGAACCGTTGTACCATTTTTCTGGTCCGTCTCACTGACACGATCCATCATCCTGAAACTGTCCGTTGGAGGCCATTGAAGCCAGCGACCGTGCACAGTCGAGGACTTGCTGGTATAGGGGATCATTCTTTAACGCGTTCGGAGCAACGTAACTCATATTTTCGCGGGCTGCGACAATTTTATTACTCAGCCTTTGCATATTATCGAACTCGTTGCTAAGGAGTTGGAACGCCTGGTGATCAGAATCCGTGGACGCCGCGACAGATGCCAAGCTGAGATTGGTGGTAGCTTGACTTTGGAAACCGGCAACGACGGCATCTGTTACTGGATATCCGTTCTGTACCGCATTGAGGAGTGCACTGCGCCATTCCCTGATCACCGCCATTTCTTCGATACCAGCCTTCATAAAAACTTTCGAAAATCCCGGGCTTGCAGGGTGACCTTCCGAAGGAACCGCTATCGACCTGACCGAAGCAGAAGCAAGCGCCGGCGTCAAAGTGATCTGCGGCCCGTTGAAGCTCAGCGAGGCATTCGTGAGTCGTGCGAGTACCTCGATGTCCACATAGGACCTGCCATTTATCTGAGTAATCGCTGCTTCTCCGTGCTGACCGCTTACAGTGAGCTTCCCGCTCTGCTGCAGAGTCTGGGGCAGCGCTAAGCATGACAGGAACATAAGGCATAACAGAATTACGCTTGACCGCATCGGTCGCTCCCTCATAGGCTCCACTCCATTCTCTGTTGTGTGACACTAGACGCGCTGGCGTGAATTGCTGGCTGAGTACCGGGCGAATCCGCAGTTCCGCTAAATGGTTGCTCTGTTGTTTCCGGACTTGGGAAGAGCATAGCCAGAAATCGCACGTGGACGCTTACGCTCCTCCAGAAAGCTGGGAAACTGCAAGACCGGTGGAAGCTGCACATGGATAATTCCGTTCCTTACCGCGTAGAGCACCAACTCGGCGATAGAATGGAGTTGGAGCTTGCGCAAGATATTGCTTCGATGCGTCTCTGCCGTTGACAATGACACCTCAAGGATTGCGGCGATTTCCTTGGAAGCCTTGCCCTCGGCTACCAACTGCACGACCTCGCGCTCGCGTGGCGACAATCTTGTCAGGTTGTCCGGCACTGGACCAAGCCGGTGCCGCTTGTAACCGTCGATGATGAGATCGGATACTCGCGGGCTGAAGATGGTTTTTTGCCGTTGCATCGCCTCAACCGCTGCTGTCAAATCTTCGGCAGCGTCGGATTTGAAAACCCAACCGCGAATTCCCGCCTGCAAACATTCGCGAATCACATGCTCGGAATCAACCCCGGTAAGCACCAGGATTACCTGGTTCGGATTATGCCTCAGGATTCGCTTTGCCGCGTCCAGGCCATTTAGCTCCGGCATGCAAATGTCCAAAACAAGCAGATCGGGCTTCAACCGTCTGCACTTATCTACCGCATCCCGCCCATCAGTTGCCTCGCCGCAGATTTCCCAGCCTTCGTGAGAACTGAGCAGTGAACATAGACCGAAACGGAATATCGGATGATCGTCAGCCACCAAAATACGAAATACACTCATAGAGCCCCCCACAGGTCTTGAGCGCGGCTAAAGCAAACTCAGGGACCGTTCAACAATCCACTTCGACGCCGGCCACAAAGCAGATGCCTTCCCCGAACCTCTTCGATGACGCAGCAGCGCGTTTAGCACATCTAACCTTGTATCCGATGTTCGCCGACAGTAGCCATCCGGGCTACTGGCAAAAGTGCCAGCCACAAACAGGTTCGCTTAAAAGAAGGAGTTGCCGGCGACTAAGACGACAACTCCTGTCGGTTCGATCGACCTCCCGGCCGCAACAGAAGTACGGAATTCCTGTCCAACACGGTTGTCTGATCAGGGCGATTTTCTTGCTTCCAGAAAAGCCGTTCGCCGAGACGCTAGCTGGTCTTCCGAGCCGCTCTCAGCGCGAGCGAAGAGGCCAGCGAAAGAAGTCCCAATAGTCCAATCAGCGGCACCTCGCTTGCAGTCTGCGGCAGCTCGGCCGGGGCCGGGGCCGGAACTTCAAGCACCGCAATCAGGATGGGTACATCGGCCGGAGGTGGAGCTGGCGGCGGAGTCGGTGGTGCCGCGGCCACTGGCATGGTACCGGTGTTATTTGTTTGCCTGGTGACTACAGTCTCGGGGACCTCTACGATCTTTGTGGCGGAAATGGTCATTCCCTTCTTCAGGCCCCAGGCATCAAGCATCTGACCATCAACATTGAACTTCTGGCCCTTGGGAATGGTGAACCGCTGATTCTTTCCATCCTCCAGGGTCAGAATTACAGAGACCGGCGGCATCACGTTCCACACTTTTCCCGTGACACTCTGTACCGTGGTAACGGTCTTGGGAGTTGTTGTGGTGGTGATGGTACGTTGCAGTTTCATGCCCGGCTTCAGGTCGTGAATGCCAAGTTGCTGGCCATCAACCGTGACTCTGGCGCTTTCCGGCACGTTGGCAATATGCCGGATGGTGCCATCAGCCATTTTGATCACAAGGTCGTTGCCGGAAACGGTGACGACTTCGCCGCTCTCCACTTGGGTGATCACTGTGGGTGTATGGGTGGTTGTGTTGGTTTGTGTTTGCACCTGCGCGCTCATGCTCGTAGCGAAAGCTAAACAAATAAGCCCTACTCCGAGAATCAGGAATGTGGATGTCCAGCCTGCTTTTGAATTCATCTTTACTTCTCCTTTTGTGGCGTCTTGAAATCCTGAATATTTTCCGAGCTTCATTTCTTCGAGACAGTTTCATTTCGCTGCTCAACAACTACAAACTTGGACTGTGGCGGCGGATTGACACCAGCGTTCGTCGAAACGGTTCCGGGGACAGACGCCTGAACGATGAAGCGTTTCGGCGCGCTGCCGACGAAATAGAACGGGTAACAAGTGATGAGCGTGAGCGACGCACGCGGGCGCGCCTGCAAAACGGACACGTCGATGGGGTCGACAATAACGATGCGATCGACCACGAAGGTTTCCGTCCGCGCCACTGTGTCCATTTCGATTCTGTCGCCTACAGCGATGTCCTTCAGGCGGCGGAAGAATCCGTCCCGATGTCCAGCTATGGCGATATTGGTGTTCTCCCCGGGATTTCCGGTACCTGCTACGTGGCCAACACCCCGATTCAGGCTCAGTTCATCTGTCCCTTCCAGGACCGGAACTTCGAGCTGGATCTTGGATATGCGGAGAACGGCTATGGCAGGCGCGAAATGTGCGGCTAAACTTTCCCGATAACCGTTAATTCTTTGTTTCGACCACAGACTTAGATCCGGATTCGCGACGCTCAGGGGCGCTTCTTGAGGCTCGCCCGCCGAGATCAGTTGGCATGACTTGAACCTCAGCAATTCGGCATCCGACAGCGCTGCCCGGTGAATCCGGGCTGCTGCGTAAAGAGCGAGCGTGAACACGCCGAAGATCAGTAGCAGACGCTCGAGTTTGCTCGACCAGTCCATTCATCTTCACCATGTAGCTCTTATGCAGCGCCGCTCAGAGCCTTGTCCATCAGCTCTTCTGATTGTCGAGAGTAAAAGGAACGAAACAATCGGATAACTGTCATTACTGACAGTCAACCCTGAACTGCAGCCGTTGCGTAACATGCGCTCTCAAGTTGCCGCGGGGGAATAATAACGTTCTAGACGGGTTCGTTCAGCAGGCTGGGCGAGACAAACAGCTTATTGGATAGCACCGCATGGATCGCTGAGAACAGGTCCAAGCTTATGCGAGATTTGACGACGTAGGCCGAACCGCCCGCTCCCATGGCGGCATTCATATAGTCCGAGTCTTCATGCACGGTGAGAAATATAATTTTCGCGGTACACCCTGAATCTCGTAGTTCACGAGCAACATCAATGCCGCTCAGTTCTCCCATGGAGATGTCGAGAATAATGACACTGGGCTTTAGCTGGAGGCATTCGCCGACTATAGTTGCCCCATTGGAAACTGCGGCGACCACCTTGTAGTCTTTTTGTTTTTGAAGCATTTTGCTGACGTGGGCAAGGACGGAACAATTGTCATCGGCAAGGAGTATGCTCGTTTTCGACACAAGCCCTCTTTCGGGATGTAAGGCTGCGGAATCGCAATCGGCTCACTACAACGACGGCACCATGGTTGCTCAGACGTGCAGATCCACACATTAACTTCCTAGTGATCCTATCTAGCCTCAGAGTTCTCGGCTACTGTCAAAATTGACGGGGCTGGCTTGGTCTCACACGGTCACGAGTGGTTTTGACCCGGGCCCTACTTTTTAAAATAGGACTAAGTTGCTCTTGAGCAACGACTGTTTCCCCGGTCGCATGTAATCATCTTTCAGAAACAGGTTCTCTGCAAATTGGTACTTAAAGGATCCCCAAAATAATGAAGAAATGGTTAGTTTCCGCAGGCCTATTGTGCCTGTGCTCACTCCTCTGCCTACCGGCAATGGGGGCAACCGCAACGTTCCAGATTATTTCCGACCCAGTGCAAGGCACATGGTCGAACTATGCCCTTTCCGGTGATGGCACCGTCATGGCTGCAAACTACGGCGGCGAGATCTATCGCTGGACGGCTGCCGGCGGATTTCAAGATCTCGGCCCGGGCGACTCCAATTCAAGCTCGATCGGAATCTCGCGTGATGGCTCCACTATCATCAGCGGTCACGTTGGGCAAGGTGGTTTCACCAGCCCGCACATCTGGAACGCGAATGGCTTGGTTGATTTGGGCCATCCACAGAACGGCTGCACGAAGATCGGCAACAGCTGGGGCAGCGGCTACGGACTAAGCGGCAACGGAACCGTGGCTGTTGGACTCGCCTGGACTTGCACAGCTGCAGAAGGCTTTGTGTGGACAGCGAAGACCGGCAACCTTTCTCTCGGACATCCATTCGGCAACCATAGCAGCCGCGCCAGCGCCATCTCCGCCAATGCCCAGACGATCGTCGGATTCTGGGAAGATCCTACGGGTCCACGCCGTCCGGTGCGTTGGGTGGGAGGAAAGCACGATTTGTTTCTCGGCAGCAAGGCGCTCGGCGAGGCCACGGCTGTGAATAGCGGCGGTACGCAGATCGTAGGACAATTCTTTAAGGCGAACGGCAACGGCGTGGCTTTCTTTTATTCCGATAAGCGAGGGCTGCGTTTGATCGGTACAATCAGGCACACCTCGACCGATCAAAGCATCTCGAATGGCATCGCAGACAGTGGGCGAGTAGTTGGCTGGAGCGGTGATCCGTTCGGTGCCGGGATTGAAGCTTTTTCCTGGACTTCTCACTCAGGCATGAAAAAGCTCGCGACCGTCCTGAAGTCTCTTGGTGCCGACATCCCTGCAGGCACGACTCTAACTACCGCCGTTAGCATCTCCGCCGACGGCTCCACCATGGCCGGCCAGTATATCAATGGCCGGAACTTCGGCAACTGGATAGCACACATCACCAAGTAAGCCACTGTAATCTCTGCGTGGATTCGGTAGGACTGGGAGCGTCGTTGCTAGGTATCGGCGCTCACCTGGTCCAGTATTGGGTACGCTAACTCACAAGTAGGCCATTAATTAGGCCATTAATAAGGATGAGTGCGGGGCGTGTTAGACGCTGACGTGAAGATTGAGTTCCTGGCCTTCGGCTCTTCAATCGGCCACAGCCTCCGCTGCCTTGTGAGCAGGTTTCGGGTTGACCGGCACACGCCCTTGCACCTGGGTACCAAGGGATGGCTTTGACCAGATCGAGAATTCGCCGCCCACGGAACGGAGACGCTCCTGCATGCTGATCAGTCCAAGCCCATGTGTACTTCCTATGTGCTCGGGATTGAACCCAATTCCATCATCGGAAACCCGTAATTGAACTACATTCGATTCGCATGACAATTCCACTTTCACGTGATGGGCTTGGCTGTGTTTAAACACGTTTCGCAATGATTCCTGAACAGTACGGAACAGATTGAGAGAAACGTTTTCCTCCAGGTCCTCAGGGAGATCCTTCACCGTACACTCGACCTCAATCTTATGTTGCTCGGAAAATTCCTTGCAGAGTTGTCGAACCGTTGCCGCTAATCCGAGGTAGTGCAGCTTGGAGGGATGCAACTGATGAGACATGTGCTGGATGTCCGTAGCGATTTCATTCGTCAGCCGCCAAATCTCCCGCAGCTCTTTTTTCTGCAACAAATTGGTATGTGCAGAGGTGGACTGGTCACATTCCTGAATTCTGTTTGCCAGCAGCGCCAGCCGCTGATTGATGTCGTCATGCAGCTCGCGAGCAATGCGCGCTCGTTCCTCCTCACCTGCCCGGATCAGCCGGCCACTGAATTCGATCACGGTCGCTCTCGCTTGCCTCAGTTCGCTGATGTCCATGCAGCACCCCACGTATCCGGCAAAGGAACCGTCGTTGTTGTATCGGGGCGTGCCCATGTCCAAGATCCAGCGGTATTCCCCATCGTGGCGACGAAGCCGATATTCCATTCTGAATTTTTCCTGGCGATCAAAGTTGCGAATGTAGGTTTCCAGGCGCTTCGCCAAATCTTCTGCATGCACACCTTCCGCCCAGCCGTTGCCAAGTTCCTCCTCAAGACGCCGGCCGGTGAATTCGAGCCATGGTCGATTGAAATAGCTGCACAACTTGTCTGGACCGGACATCCAGATCAGTACCGGGGCAGTATTGGCAATCAAACGAAAACGGTTTTCGCTCTCCGCTGCTGCTGCTTCAGCGCGGCGGCGCTCGGTGATGTCCTGCGCAGTACCGCGGATATAGGTAACACGGCCGCTAGCATTGCGCACCGCTTCACCACGGGCGCTGACCCATTTTGTGCTGCCATCGGGTCGGACCACCTCTAACTCGATCTCGGGAACTGAATCTATCTGCGCACCTTGTTTTATCACTGCAGTCAACCGGCTCATGCTCTCGGGAGTGAAGACATGTTCGAGATCCTCGAACTTCGGCGGAGGAATCCCGGGATTCGTTCCATAGATGCGGTAGAGCTCCTCGGACCATGTAATCGTTTTGCTCGCCGGATCCCAAAGCCAGTTCCCTACTTTCGCCAGCCGCTGCGCTTCTGCGAGTTCTTTCTCTTTTCGAATCAGAGCATCTTGTGCGCGTTTACGCTTGATCCTGCTCCGAAGCAGCAAAACAATCAGCAGCGTCTCGATTAGCAAAACCCCGGAAAGGCCCAGGATTCTCCACCGGTACAACTCCCACGGAGAATATTCCCAGTAACGCACTTCGCTTTCCTTAGGAAGCTGGCTCGGGTTAAACCCCCAGCGATGCAATTGACGCCAGTCAATCACATAGTGCTGAAAATCTCCGTGGGTGACCGGGATGCTCTCCGGCTTTTGTCCTTTCAAAATTTGCACGCCGTCATAACCCAGGATCCGTCCGACATCGCCCAGCTCCGCTACGCTGCCTCCTACCACGCCGTTGCCCACGACGGAGGAAAATGTTCCGTAGATTGGCCGGGTGGCACTTCTCGAAATGAGCGGCAGAATGCGAGCGGGAATAAACTGCTCGCCACTGGAGTCAGTTGCGAAATCGAGGAACAAAATAACCGCCTCTGGCTGCGCACTCGCCAGCCGAGGGCCAAGGTCCGGCAACGCTAGATCCGTCAGATATTGAAACTCCAAGTTCGACTCATAGGCGCGAAACTGCTGGCGTGCGATCTTAATGTCTAGCTTCTCACCCTCCGAAGAGCCCGAAACCACGATCACATGGGAAGTACCAGGGTTTTGTAGCAATGCCAACTGCAGCGTTGGCAGATAGTTCACTTCCCGAATGACGCCCGTTATGCTCGGTTTTTGGTGAAGCCACTGTGAGCCATTTTGTGGATTGACGACGAAGAATAGCAAAGATCCGTCAGGGAACAGTTTGGATTGCATCTGTTCTGCAAACATTACCGTTTCTTCGCCGATAGCAATTACCAGCTGGAAAGTCTGCCCAGAATACTTATCCGTGAGGTAAGAGGCAGCCGCCTTTCGCCGAGTTTGGTCGGCGACAGATGAAGAGAAATCGAGGTACTCAAAACTAAAACGGGCAGGCTTGTCGGAACCTACAAGAATCTGCCTCTCGGTCTGTTCGATCATAGCGGCGACGTCGGGCATGTCCGGATCCAACGAGGAAAGGAAAAGCACCTCGATTTGCTGCCGCTTCGGCAGGGGAACGGAGGCAGGCTTCGCGGACGCTCTAGACTGAGTTATGCAAAAACAGAGCACGCACAGCAGGGCGTATCGGAACGTTGCCGACGCCGGCGTCATGTCATGACGTAGTACTCGAAGTGGAGACACCAAATACACGGTTTAGGAACTCGCTTGACCGAAACCAAGCCACAGATTTTCCTCGGACGACCCTGAAGTGCCTGTGCACTGTAGTCTCGTTCACAGCTAACGTCGTGAACCTACGGCAACTTAAAACGCTGAATCGTAAGGTGACGTCGCTTTTGCCACTACTGTCATTGTTGACAGTTTCCGCGGCAGATGCGCGCGGCTAGCATTCCTTTTCGACTGTGACTGATGTTTCTCCCTAGAAAACCTGAACCCGCAAACTTTCGCGCTGATTATGCGAAGATCACCGACTTCTGCACCGTCCTTGATAGGGAGGTTAAGCGGTTTTATCTTTTTGCGTTCTTGCTGACGGCAAATCACAAAGAAGCCGAACGGTGTTTTTCTTCCGCACTCGAGGAAGGATGCGAAGAGAACAGCGTATTTAAGGTGCGGATTGAATCCTGGATTAAACGTTGCATCCTCAAGAAAGCAATTGGCATGGTGTTCTCTCGTTCGGCGAACACCGAAGAACAGCAGGATCACTGGTTTGACGGGACAGGACAACCGCGCGCGAGCAACATGGTAACGGCAGTGACCAGCCTGGCAGGTTTAGAGCGTTTTGTATTTGTCATGTCAGTTCTGGAGAAATATTCATTGCGGGATTGCTCGCTTCTGCTGAAGTGCACAGTGGGTAGCGTTGAGCAGTCAAGAGTCGACGCGCTAAGCAAACTTGCCCAATCCAATGCGTTTTTTGCCGTAGGTCTAACCGGACCCTCGGGCCGACGGGAGTTAGCCTGAGCGCCGCGCATCGACCGATCCTCTTCGGAGAGGTAGTGTTGGCACCGGACGCTTGACCCGCATTGGCTGTTAGTTCTGCCAGTTCCTTCCTCTGGTTAAACCGTTAGCATGAAAAGGGCGAAGTTCCGAACCTGGCGCGTTGGTAGCGGCCGCGTGGAATGCTCTCTGCCGCTTACGGCAGCGCCGCTGGCCTTTGCGCATCACGAGGTTAGGGCATAAACGCAATTCGTTTGAGGAGGCAAGGTGGAGAGGCAGTCTCAGCAGCTTCCTACGAGTTTTCATTTGAGAGTTGTCATGTCGAGCGACCCGCGTTTTTTATCTGTCGTCCGCGCTGTCGTTGGTCAACTCGGCCATGTGTACGGTTTGACGGAGGATTCGTGTCGCGAAGTTACTCTGGCCGTCGACGAGGCGTTGGCCAACGTCATTCGACACGCTTACAAGAATCGTCATGACGAGGAGATTGAATTTAACTGCCAAGCTAGGGCGGATCACCTGGAGTTCACTCTCGTCGACCGGGGAGAACCAGCGGACCCGGCCAGAATCTGCGGCCGGCCGTTAGATGAGGTTTCACTGAGCGGGCGGGGAACGCACTTGATCAAGGCAGCCATGGACGAGATGCGCTATGAGCGAGTTCCGTCAGGAAATCAGCTGCGACTCATCAAGAACATTCCTGCTGCCAACGTGACCGTCGAGAAACCGTGATCGCCACAATGCTTGGCGAGAGGGAGATGAAATGGAAAGACATATGGGGTCTTCGACCCGAATTGAAAAAGGGACCACGATCGTGGATGTGGTGGGTCAGATTGACCTTGGCAATTCACCAGCTTTGCGCAAGACACTTTTGGCATCTTTGAAAGACGCAGATCGCGTGGCCATAAACCTGAACGCGGTGAAATACATCGACAGCTCCGGGATCGCTTCCCTGCTAGAGGTTCTCAAAGAAGCACGCCAATGCAAGAAGCGGCTTGTGCTGTTCGGTGTGACGGGGGCTGTTAGTCAAGTGTTACAGCTCACGCGCCTCACCGGTGTTTTTGAAATACGCGAAAACGAAGCGCAGGCGCTCGAAGCCTGAATCCCGCTCTCGCAAAACGTCTTTCTTTTGAAGTTTATTTCAGGCGGCAACAGTTTTTGTAAGGAAAACAGTTGGCGTGAAAACCTCGGAACAAATCGCAGCCATACCTGAGCATGTCGGCGTTTGGACGCTCGACGGGCTTGCCTACATTGGCGGCTTGGCGGCACTCGCAGGGCAGTCAGCCTATATCACATTCGTCGGCCCTTTTCGGGGCCAGCGCCTGCGCCCGTATCGGGCATTCCATCAAGCCATGGCGGTTGGCGTCGAAGCCATCCCGATCGTGTCACTGATCACGTTCTTCGTCGGCTTGATCATGGCCCTGCAGAGTGCATACGAGTTGCGGAAGCTGGGAGCGATGCAGTTCCTGGCCAGCGCCGTAGCGCTTTCGATTCTCCGAGAGCTTGGTCCACTGCTTACAGCCGTCGTCGTCATCGGTCGTTCGGGGTCCGCTTTTGCGGCGGAGATCGGTACGAAGAAGGTAACCGAGGAGGTTGACGCCCTCAAAACGATGGCCTTCGATCCAGTGGGCTTTCTTGTCGCGCCCAAGTTCCTGGCTATGCTGGTGATGATGCCTTGCCTGTCAATCTGGGCTGATTTTATGGGGATTGTAGGTGGATGTGTTTTCGGCGTTGCCGCCGCCAATTTTACCGTCCTTTCGTATTTCCAAGCCACTCGAGACGCTATCATCGCGCGCGACATATATACGGGCCTTATCAAAAGTGTATTGTTCGGCCTGGTTATTACGGCTGTTGGCTGCAAAGAGGGCTTTGCAACCGGCGCAGGTGCTGAAGAGGTCGGGCGCTCGACGACAGCGGCGGTTGTCACGTCGATTGCGCTCGTGGTGATTGTCGATCTGGTATTCACGGCTTTGTTCTATTTTATTAATCCGAGTTAGCGAGGAATTTCGAAAATGACTGACTCCGGCGCAAGCACGCCAGCGATTTCGGTAGTCAATCTCCGTGTCAGCTACGGAGAGCGTGAGATCCTTCACGGCGTTAGCTTCGACGTTCTGCAAGGCGAAACCATGGTGATCCTGGGCGGGTCGGGCTCGGGCAAAAGTACTTTATTGAAAACATTAGTCGGTTTGGAAAAGCCGACAAAAGGCGAAGTCTGGATTAATGGCGTCAACACGGCGCGAATTTCCGAGCGCGAAATGGATGCGATTCGAAAGACAATCGGCATGTCATTTCAAGGCTCCGCGCTGTTTGGCTCGATGACCGTTGGCGAAAACGTTGCATTGCCTTTGCACGAGCACACCGATCTCGAAGACTCCACCATCGAGGTCATGGTGCGCATCAAGCTTGGGCAAGTCGGACTGGGGAACTTCGAAGACTACATGCCTTCCGAACTCAGTGGAGGAATGAAGAAGCGCGCCGCAGTCGCGCGTGCGTTGGCAATGGATCCCGAAATTCTTTTCTTCGATGAGCCGTCTGCAGGGCTTGACCCGATCATTGCGGCGGGACTCGACGAACTGATCGTGAACCTCAAGAAGGCTTATGCGATCACCATTGTGGTGGTAACGCATGAACTAGCGAGCGCATTTCTGATTGCTGACCGTATGGTTTTGATCGACCGAGGCCACGTTGTGGCGCTGGGGACCAAAGAGGAGCTTCGGGCGAGTAAGCATCCGCGCGTGCGCCAGTTCCTGGATCGAGTTCCGGAGCCTGAAGTCACCGAGGAATTGGACTATCTGCAAATGCTCACCGGGGACCGAAAAGCCACGAGGAGTTGAGGAGACTTGAAGCGTTTGAGAGGACTTTATGAACAGCAAGCGTGAGCAGATATGGGTAGGGCTCTTTGTATTAATTGCCTCCGGTTTGCTGATCGGAACAGTCTTAGCCGTATCCGGCGCATTCGCCGGAGGCGACATTCCGTACCATTCTTATTTCAAGTCCGCTGCCGGTCTCGTGCCCGGCGCTACGGTCCGCTTTGGTGGCATGAAAGCTGGCAGGGTAGAAGGAGTGCGCGTGGATCCTCAGGACTCGACCCGAATGGAAATCGACTTCAGCGTGGCGCGTAATGTTCCGGTAAAGACAAACAGCGTGGCGAAGATTACCAGCCTTGGGGCTCTCGACGAGAACTATGTGGAACTCGGAACCGGAACAAAGGGCGCCTCGTTGGCTGCCTCGGGAAGCGAAATAAAATCTGTCGAGACGGTCGGGATTGGCGCCATCGGGGATATGGTTGGCGATCTGACCCCGCTTGCTCAGCAGGTTTTGCAGAATCTGAATCAACGACTGACGGAGATGCAAGTTACGCTGACTCGCGTCAATGACCTGCTTGACGATAAGAATCGTGTGAACGTCAGCGCCGGGCTGCGGAATCTGAATTATATGCTCGCTGAAGATCGCCCCAAGGTTTCGGCGACATTAACCAACGCGCAGACGGCCAGTGCCAAGATCGTGCCCTTACTCGACAACCTCAAGACAACCACGGACCAGGCAAATCTTTTTCTTTCGCACATTGACCCGGTTGTAGTTGAGAATCGCCAGGATATCCGCACCGTGGTTGTCGAGTTGAAGCAAACGTTGCTGACAGCTTCATCTCTGATGGAGCAGCTTAAGAATACGACCGATTACAACGCAGACAACATTGACCAAATTCTGCAGAACCTCCGCGTCACGACCGAAAACGTAAAACAACTGACGGACACGTTAAAGTCCAGGCCTTCGACGCTCATTCGTGGAAGCTCCGGACCGGATCGCCAACCCGGCAGCAAAGAGGACTAAGAAGAGGTGATGTATGCACCGAACAAGCGTTCCGATTCTGATCTCGTTGCTTGCCCTGAGCCTTATCGGGTGCGGCACTGGCCGACCGATTAAATATTACACGGTCCAGGTACCAGTTGCTCCCACGCTCTCGACCAGCATGTATCCAGTGTCTCTACTAGTTGCAAGCATCGGTGGACCAGAGCTGTTTAGAGATACGCCGATTGCCTATCGCGTGGGCACTAATGAGATCGGTGTGTACCACTACAGCCGTTGGGCTGAGCCGCCGGTCGAAATGCTCAAAAGCAAATTGATTCTCATGCTTCGTTCCTCAGGACGCTATCAGTCCGTGACCGGACCGGGAAGCACGACCGAAGGACAATTCGTGGTGCGGGGTAAACTCTACAATTTCGAGGAAGTCGACGGCGGAGGTATCGCCGGACTCGTGTCCATGGATTTTGAACTCTATGATCGAAAGTCGGGCAAGGTGGTCTGGTCGCATTTCTATTCTCAAAAGGAAGTGGTAGACGGCAAACATATTTCAGCGGTAGTCACAGCGCTCGATCTCAATCTCGACCGTGGGCTAACCGAGGTTGCCGCTGGGATCGACCAGTATTTTTCGGCGAACCTTGCGAAGCAAGAGGCAAAGCGATGAATGCTGGAGCGAAGACCGTACTCCTGGTGGACGATGCACCGGCCAACCTCCAGGTAGTGAACTCGATTCTCAAAAGCACTTACAAGATTCAGATCGCTACCAGCGGCGAGAAAGCTCTGAAGATCGCTCATCAAAGTCCGTCGCCCGATTTGATCCTGCTGGATGTCATGATGCCGGAAATGGATGGCTACGAGGTTTGCTCTCGCCTTAAGTCGACCGCCGACACGCGGGATATCCCCGTAATCTTTCTTACCGGTCAGACTGAAACCGATGATGAAACCAAAGGGTTCGCGGTTGGGGCTGTGGACTACATTCACAAGCCGTTCACGCCGGCCGTGGTAAAAGCCAGAGTGCATACGCATCTCGTGCTTCGCGGCATACGCGAACAACTAGCCAGCCAATTACTTAGCATCCAGCATGAGATGGAAACCGCACGACAGATTCAACTGTCGATCTTGCCGCGGGAGATCCCATCGATTCCCGGTCTCGACATCGCTGCCCGATATATTCCTATGACGTCAGTGGCGGGCGATTTTTACGACTTCATCCAGATCGACGAAAAGCGAATTGGAATTCTGGTCGCCGACGTGTCGGGCCATGGCATGCCCGCAGCGCTGATCTCCTCCATGCTCAAGATTGCTCTGGCCGCGCAATCCGGCTGTGCCTGCGATCCGGCGCGAGTACTAACTGGTCTGAATCAAGCTCTGTATGGAAAATTCCAGGGGCACTACGTTACGGCTGCATACATATTAATAGATGCTGCCAAACAAACCCTCTGCTATGCCGGCGCGGGCCATCCGCCCCTCATCCTCTGGGACAATTCGGCAGGAGAGACTCGCGAAGTGATGGAAAATGGTTTGTTCCTCGGCTTTTTCCCCGACGCCGCCTACACTTCCGTAGAGATACCTTTCAGGGAAGGCGATTGGGGTCTGCTCTACACCGACGGAATCGTCGAAGCGACGAATCTGTCGGAAGAGCAATTCGGCGTAGATCGCTTCAAGCTGTTTCTTCAAAGCCATCATGGTCAGTCCGCGGGCCAGTTCGTTGACGGTGTTCTCGATCAATTGTCGCGCTGGTCCGACGCCGTTTCTGGCCGAGAGCCCGAGGATGATATCACCCTCCTGGCGATTCACTTCAAGCGTTGTAACGTGTAGGAAGTGGGGAGCGGATTCATTACGTACTCGCCTTCGCACAGCACTGCTCAGTGATTACATCGAGTTTCAGCGACGCTCCCTCAAAATCGAAGTCGCTGATGGCTGAGTTCAACGCATCCAGATGAGCCTTGTCCACAACACCTGCTACTACATCTTGCAAACTACGAAATGCCTCTTCCGAATCGCCATCGCTGGCGTCGAGTAAGGACTTGAGCCGCGCTATTGCGGTGGAAGCCGCTTCTCCATTAAAAGGCGAGTGCATCAGTTCATCCGGCTGCGCGGGCGCTGATTCGCGTAGCGCTCGCTCAATGGTACAAACCTGACTGCCCAATACAGTCGAGAAGGCGTCGAGCGGCACGGCAACATCCTGCCCTTCGCGAATTGCCTTTTCCACTTTTTGCGCGGCGGACTGCACGTCGGCCATGGCAAGATTGCCGGCAACGCCCTTCACTGTGTGCGCAATGCGTTCTGCTAGTTTTGAATCTACACTTTCGAGTGCGGCCGAAATCTGTGCGGCGGCATCAGCTTGCTTCGCCGCGAACTGTCCCAACAGATCGCGATATAGCCGTCTGTTACCCGCAACGCGGTTCAGGCCATCGGCCACATTAATTCCGGCGATTTCCGGCAGAATCACTTCGTCGGATGGCTTTACTTTAACCGGTTGCGCCTGGGATTCGACTGTGGACTTCGGTCGTGGCTTCGCCCATCGCAGCAGCGTCGAAAACAGATTGTCCGGATCAATCGGCTTTGAGACGTGATCGTTCATGCCTGCGTCGAGGCAACGCTGGCGCTCTTCCACGAGGGCATGCGCGGTCATGGCAATGATCGGGAATTTCTGCAGACGCGGATCCCGACGCAGCAGCTTGGTTGCAGTGAATCCGTCCATCTGAGGCATCTGCAGATCCATAAATACCACGTCGAACGGCGGAGCCTGATTGCCTTCGGTCAGGATTTTCACCGCTTCTCCGCCATGGTTGGCAACGGTTACGGTCGCGCCGGCGCTCTCCAGCAGTTCAGTCGCAACCTGCTGATTCATCTCGTTGTCTTCTACCAACAGAACCCGGATTCCCGTGGCGTCATGCACAGGTGCATCGTCTTTTCTCACACGAGAAGCGTGATCCCCAAGCCCGGCGATGCCGAACAGGTCCACCAGCGTGTCAAAAAGCAATGATGAATTGACCGGCTTGAGTAGATAGCCATCGATTCCAATCTCCTCAGCTTGCGTCCTGACATCTTCTCGTCCAAAACCGGTCACCATCACAATTTTGGGCACGTGCTGGAGACGATCATCGCGCTTGATGATGCGACTTGCTTCCAGGCCGTCCATTCCAGGCATGTGCCAATCCATCAGTATTAGGCGATAGGGATCGTGGGAATCTGCGCTGGCAATTTCCCTCACCGCATCCTCTCCGGACGAAACCGACTCAGCTCTCAGCGCAAAGGCTCGCAGCGCGTCGGTAAGAATCTCGCGTGCCTGCGCATTGTCATCGACAACCAGGGCCCTTACCCCTGCCAGATCAGGAATGAGGTGCTTACGTTTCTTCTCTGATCCGATACCGAACCACACCGTAAAGTGAAAAGTGCTGCCGATACCGGGCTCGCTCTCGGCCCAGATCGTGCCCTCCATCATTTCAACCAATCGCTTCGAGATGGAAAGTCCAAGGCCGGTGCCGCCGTACTTTCGCGTGGTTGATGTGTCTGCCTGCGCAAACGCCTGAAACAGCCGGGCGCTCTGCTCCGGCGTCATGCCGATGCCACTGTCGCGGATTGAAAACCTCACCTTGACTCGATCCGCCAGTTGCTCTTCAAGCGCCACCGACACCAATACCTCGCCACGTTCCGTGAACTTGACCGCATTATTTACCAGGTTGATCAGGATTTGTCCCAGGCGCAGCGGGTCGCCGATCAGATTGGGCGGGATGTCATGCTGTGTCGCGATCAGAAATTCAAGGTTCTTGTCTTGCGCTTTCTGACTCACAATCGTCGAGAGATTATCGAGCACATCCTCGAGTTGAAATCCTATCTTTTCCATATCCAGCTTGCCAGCTTCGATCTTCGAGAAGTCGAGGATGTCATTGATGATCCCCAGCAGCGCGTGGGCGGCGGACTTCACCTTCGTCAGATAGTCTGCCTGTTTCTTGGATAGATCGGTCTTCAAGGCCAGGTGCGTCATGCCGATGATGGCATTCATTGGCGTACGGATTTCATGGCTCATGTTGGCCAGGAAATCAGACTTTGCTTTGGTGGCCGCTTCGGCAGCTTCCTTCGCGACAGCTAGGTCCGCTGCCTGTACCTGGGTTTGCTTCAGCAGCTTTTGAGCCTCCATCGTGCTCACAAGAATCCTTGTGTTGAGTGCGACTCGCGGTAACAGCGCGTCCAACAATGCTTGCTGACGTTCAGACACCAAAGCCGAAGGCGCCAGTTCGATGACGGCCAGCACCACGTCCTGAGTAATCACGGGAATGAAAAGGACGCAAGCAGGTGAGACCGTCCCTGCTCCCGCGGAAACTTGGAGCGGCTTCTCGGCTGTGGAAGCGATCCGAAGGGCGCGCCGCTCAACCGCGGCTTGCCCCACCAGAGACTCGCCCAGGGCAAATTCTCGCGGTTCCACCGCAACGTCCGTCGCGAAAGCACCGACGCGAGTGAAGCGCATGTGACTGTCGTCGGCTAGGTAGAACGCGCCGTATAGCAGATCCAGTGTTCCCGAGATCCGTGACAGAAGGATGGTGGAGAATGCCCCGAAGTCCTCAGCCGATTGCAAGCCCGCAACCGCAGCCGCTACCTCGGATTTGACCCAGCCCTGCATTTCCCGCTCTCGGGCAGCAACTTGCAGCGTCTGTAATGCACGGCTCATCTCGCCAATCTCATTGGGACGTTTGAGATTTGCAATGGGCTGGTCAAGCCGTCCTTCTGCCACGTCCAGAATCCGGCACCGGAATGACGACACAGCCTGCACAACTCCGACCTGCACGATGGAGAGCGCGATGACCAGTGACAAGACCAGGCCGAGTACGAGCACAATCCATGTGATCAGAATCATATGGTGAGTTCGCGCACTGAGTGCATCGGATTCCTGGTTTGCAGACTTTTGCATGTCGTCCACCAATTCGGTCATAGCCTGCCTTGCCCCTTGTAAATCAGCGTCGACCCCGGCGCGCATGATGTTCATGGCCTTTTCACGGTTGCCAGCCAGAGCAGCGGTGCGGACGGGACCTGCACTAGAAGCTGATCGATCGAACAAGGCCTCTGCTGCTTTGATCTGGTGAGCTCGACCAAGGTTCTGCCGTAACGCGTCAGCGATCAAAGCCCGGTACTCGGCTTGCGCCTTATCCAGTTCTGCATCGTCTACTTGCCTTTGATCGGGATTGTCCTCGGCGACAAGTTGGTAGAGCAACAATCGATACCGCATGGTGTTCCCTCGGGCGGCGGTCACCGATTGAAATGTCTTGACGTAATTGTCGATCAAATTGCTGTACCACGTGTCAATCTTCTGACTTTCCAGCGACGAATACACTCCCGCCACAATCGCCATCAACCCCAGGGGAAGCATGGCGACCAGCACCTTGGTCCGGATTTTTAAATTGGCTAACAGGCCCATATCATCCGTTCATCGCCTGCAGGTTTCGTCGTGGCCCGTCACAGCACTTGCTCATTCTGCATTTGGGTCACCACGAGCTTAACCAGCCCATTAATTGCCTTATGTACATTGGAAGGATTGAAAGTATCAGTGATGCCTGTCCAGACCAACTGCCCGTCCGGCGCAGAAGTCACATAATAAAGGTTCGTTTCAACCCGCACCTTCTTCTCTTTCTCCAGATATCCGGGCGAATAGACCACGGGATACAGCGTGCCGTAATAACCGTAAAAGGTGTTGTAGTAAGGATATGGGACAACATACGCTGCGCCCGGAATGTAAGTGACGGTATCGTCCACCTTGATCAGGCGCGAAACTACCACGGCTTCGATGTGGTTCGCTCGAACCTGCTCCCGTAGAGTTTTGAGGTCAAGCTGCGTTCCTGGAGGGCGAAGCAGAATGGCATTCCCCGGAATCGCTTCGAAGCCTGCGCTAGCGAGCTGCGCCGACAGTGCGTCCTCAAAGTCAGCACGAACTTCAGTCCGATTGCTGAGACCCAATGCCAGCACTCGATGAATTTCTTGCCTCTGAAAGTTAGGGAGCTTGCAGGTCGCCACTAGCTTGCTGGACTTGCCGAAGACCAGCGTAACGGCCACCAGAGTGATAGCAGTGGCTAACATTTTCCGATTCAAGCATCACCTCAGTTGGCTGTTTGGAGAGCCAGGATTTATTCCCGTGATTGCACCATGGATTACTCGGCCTTTTTCCAGGTCTCATCCGGTGCATATTCCGTTATCGCGGTGGCCGCCTCTGTGGTTTTGTTGCCCAGGTCCTTCTGGTAGACGACTCCGGTTTGATCGACGATGAAAGTCATGACACCCGATGACCGGTAATCGGCCGGGTATGCCAGAAAGGCAAATCCCGCAATCATTTCTCCATTCACGGTGTAACTTTTCGCGTCAGCTTGAGCCGTTTTTCCCTCCCCGGTCAAGATTCGAAAGTAGTAGCCGTGGAATGGCGAGTTCTCTCCTTCTTGTTTTCCGGGGCCGGTTGCGTACGCCAACAAGGAGCCAATCGGACTCTCTGGTTCGCCATCAGCTGTCTTCCAGAACAGCCCGTTGTGCCGGCCTTCATCGCTGGCCAACAGCCGGGCGTATTGTTGAACTTTTCCATCTCGCGGCTGGCTGTAGTATTCGTTTTGCGCGGAGACCAGTACGTGGCATACGTCCATCGCGGCATATTCGTTGCGGCCGATGCGACGAACTAGGATTTCCTTTTTGCCGGTTTCTGTATCGAAGTGCCACACCCCGTTTTCACTGACCAATGGAACGGGCAGGGGCCAGTTCTCCGCTCCTATATAAAGACTGGTCGTGCCGTCTGGCTCCTCGACTAGACGATGCATCTCTCTGTAATCGGCGACGAACTCATCCCGTATCTTCTGATCTTGAACACTGTCGCTGGTAGAGATTAGTGCGGTGCCGGCTGGACCAAATATTTCCAGCATTGCTGTTTGGCCACTGGATTGAGCGGCGACGAACAGGGCCTGGCTGGCGTCTTCAGCGGAGGCAAACGTTTTCTGTCGGGGCTGCTGTGCTCGCGACAATCCGCCCAGAATTAACACCACGGCTGAAACGAAACACAAGTCCACGAGTGAGATACGCCTCAGTTTAGGAATACGCGAGAGCTGCAACATTGATTCCTCCGTTCTGGCCGCATTGGCCCATTGATGTTCGCGGCTTGGCGCATTGCGCTACCGTTGTCCGCTAATGCTTGTTCCACCAGTGGGCCTTGAAGATCCGCCGCTGCCGCTGGGTCTCGAAGGTCTACTGCCTCCGCTCAGACTGGAACTTCCTCGCGATTGCTGCGCCGCTGCACCACCGCCCGACGTGTAACCGGTGAGCGCATTGGAGCGTGTGCCGGGATCACGGGTCTGGCCAAATCCGCGACTCGGATCCGCCTGACCTCTATTCTGGACTTGTCCTTGGTTGCCTTGGATGTTTGCTGGATTGCCACTTTGCGTTTTGCCCAGAGCGTTGCCTTGAACGTTTCCGCGATTGGCCGGTAGTGTTGACGGAGTTGCGGACTTGTTTCCGCTGGGATTTACGTTGACCGTGTTTCCACCGCGGTTGACGGTATTGCCACTACGATTGACGGTATTTCCGCTGCGGTTGATGTTCGTATTGCTGCTGTAGGGCGTGGGCCGAGGATAACTGTTCGGGTTTCGATAATAGGAGTTGCGATTGATATAAACATTGCTGCGAGAGACATAAACATTGCGTTGGTAGATCACAGTTCCGCCACGCCAGTTGTAACCCCAAGAATTCCAGCCCCATCCGCAACATCCCCCTCCCCAGATGGCTGCGCCCACAGCTACACCGACGCCAAACGAAATGATGGCAACCGCTGTCGGGTTAGGATTGCTATAGCCGGGATAGACAACCACGGGATATCCGTACACAACGGTAGGATTGTAGACAGGGACATACACAATCTGCGGATTGGCAGGTTGTATGACGATAGTCTGTGCCTCTGTCGTGACCGTCTGTTCCTTGGTAGTCTGCAGATTGCCGGCATCTTTGGCCTGCTTTCGCAGTTTCTGGATTGCTGCCGTTACTGCATCCTGCTCGTTGAAGTAAGCGTCACCCAACGCCGACGTCCACGATAAGTTTGTGCTCATGTTGTCGAGTACGGAGGGAAATTGGGTCAAGGCCTTGACACTTTCGTCCCAACTTTGCGAGTCAACCGCCGTGCCCAGCTGTTCGCCTTTCAAATTGGGGTTCTGCTTCAACCAGCGATCAGCCTCAACGATCTGGGTCGGATAGGTTGCTCCAGCCAGAATCTGCGCCACCAGTGCGTCGGGATAGAGAGCAATGGGTGCGACTAATTGCTCCAAGCGATCAGCAGGTTGCCCCGTTGCTTGTTGTTGTGGAAGCCCCGGGTATGCCTTGCCGTCAAGTGGACACGTCACAACCACCAGGGAACAGGCCAAGAACAAAGCTATAGTTTGCTTCAACATGATCCTGAACTCTCTTTCCTTGATGTCCATGCTGAGATCAGAAAACAGGCACACGAACTAACTTGTTGTGTTCAGGATAACGACCGACAGGGAAGCGGACGACTGTCAGAAATGCCAGTTCAATGGCACGCCGTACTTACGCGTGGGTCGACGGTGGAGCTATTTGAGTCCGGCTACATCGACGGTTGCGTTGCTGTAGCGAACTGCACGATTGCCCAATTGCTTGACCTTGTCGGCCGTGAGTTCCTGTTGGTACGCGAGAATTACGACTCCTTCCGCGAACATGCCCGGGTTCCACTTCTTCATGCGGATCTCTTCCATGTTGTGGACCTCATTGGTTTGCGCACCAATTACGACAGTGAAGCGCGGATGCACTACGTCGGTGCTGACCCGAAAATCCTGCTGGACCACCACACAAGCGCTTTGGTACAGACTTTCCGCCTCAAGCATTTGGGCCCGGCTAAGGGAGAACTTTGCGTGCTTGGAATGGTGCACCGAAAACGATCCATCGGACGATGACTGCGCCGTCGCCGCTGAAACGAGAATGAGAAGTGTAAACATAGATTTCAACATTGGGAGCCTGCTTCAACGCGTGCACCGTGACATAGAGGCAAGGTGTTCAACCGGCACAGGCTAGTGGACGACACTGTGTCACGGAAACTGTCAAAAGCAACAGTGTTTGATCGAGGGGACGAACTTGGCGCCACCCGTCAACTTGCAGGAACTGCTGGGGAGTGCGCCGCAGTAATCGCCTGAACTACGGTGTATGTAGGCTCTGAGAGAGGCTCAGGAGGTTTTGCGGGCGCACGCGAATCACGCCTCCACGCGGACTATCAATGTCAGCTATGAGAAAGAAAGAAACAGACACAGCAAGAGGCAAAATTAAAAATAGGATGACGTTGGTTCGGTGTGCGCCATATCCGATCAAAACATTGCACCCCATACCTATCGCGATCAACAGCGCCCAGACTTCAAACGGAATGCGGTTCCACTAGGCGGCCTGAGTGTATCCTTGCGAATTCAATACATCGTTCATGCCCGCAGCGGCAAGCGCGTTTACGGGTGTTGGCTGAGCCACCGCACGCGTCTGAACGGTAGACCATAGGTTCGCCTGCAGTTGAGCGGTAGTGCTATCGATCTGCCGAAGGTGTGACCAGTCACGAGTGCCATAGAACAACACACGCTGATCGAGATAACTTCTCAGGAGGTCACGAACTCTGGCCGCATCGGCGGCAGGTAACAGACCCGCGCGGACATATTCCGTGCCAATCGCGTTAGCCTCTGCCTCTTCGTAGTTTTTGCGTTGATCGTAGCGAGTGACGGTCATCGAAAAGGTGAATCCGATAAGGAGACCCAGCAATGTCAGAGACGCGCCTTGAATAACGCTGAAGTCGTCACGGTTCTCTTGCTTCAGAGCTGCCACCCGCCTGCGACAGAAGTCGCCTGCGAGTGCCGAGAGGCCAAACAAGATGACCGAGAGCACAAATACTATAAGTGGATAGTCGAGAACGCTGAACATATGAGGTAGCAGCTCACCATGTCAGCCGCAAAGAGCGACGTGCCCGCGGTGATTCTGGCAACACTTAATGTATTGATTATTCTCCCACCGGAGTCCAACTATCGTCGGGATCGAATTCACTCATTGCGGTTGCTGTTTCCGATGTGGTCTTTCCCAAATCCTTCTGGAGCAGCACTCCGTCCTGGTTGATGATGAATGTCATTACCCCGGAATTCCGGTATTCAGCGGGATAGGCAACGAAAGCGAATCCGCCCACCATTTTCCCATTGACTACATAGTCCTTCGCCCCGCCCGGCGCGTGACTGCCTTGCCGGGTGAGAATACGGAAGTAATAGCCATGGAAAGGCGTGCGCGCGTTCTGCTTAGCTTTATATCCTTCGTCAGTTGCGGAAACCACGAGCGGCCCGAGTGGACTGCTGGGCTGACTTTCCTGCGATTCCCAATACAACCCGTTTTGTTGGCCACTATCACTGATGAACTTTAGCGCGTAGTGGTTTGTGCTTCCGTCATTGTGATGCTGCGAAAAGTATTCAGCCTGAGCGTCGACCAGCGCTCCACAGATGTCAATGACCGCCAACTCATTCCGACCAACACGGCGCGCCAGAATTTCATCTTTTCCCGCCACCGTATCGAAGAACCACTGACCACTCTCGTTCTTTTTCAGCGGGATCGGAAATGCGAAATTGTCGGCTCCGACTAACAGAACTTGTGCTCCATCGGGCATCTTTCGCCACCGGTGCATCTGGCCATAGGCAGTCACAAACGCGTCAACTATAGTCTTGTCCTGTACGGCGTCGCCAGAAAAAAGTATCTCTTTCGACTGCGGACCGAAAATTGCCAACACCGCGTTTTGATCCCCCGACTTTGCCGCTGCCAGGACCGCGTTGCCCGCCTCGTCGGGCGAGGAGAACGCGCTGATGGTTGGCTTCTCAGACTTGTTGCAGCCGGTAAGGAGAAGACTCAGCACGACAAATATCAATCCGTTGGTGACGGTAAACTTCCGCATTTCGAACGACATATCCCCTCCATAAAATCGACCCTGGGCATTTCACTAACATAGTCTCGTCAACTTGACCTCTGTAGATTCAGCGCCGGAAGCCACCGCCACCACCGCCGCCAGAGTGGCCTCCCCAGCCACCACCACCACCGCCACTTGACCACCCACGGTTACTTGCCTCTTTGTTATTCCAGCCGCCCCCGCTGAAGGCCGATGACCCGCTACTCTTTTCCTGCCCTCCCCAGCCCTTCGACGCAGCAGAATTACTTCCCGAGTAACTTGAGCCGCTTGGTTTCTGGACACTGTTCCAGCTTCCGCCCTTGTCGCTCTGCAAGCCGCTTCCAGTATTCTTGTATTGGGTGCCATTCACGCTGGCATACTTGTTGCCATTTGCGGTCTGACCAGCAGCACCGCTGTTGTACTTACCTGACGCGCCGTAGGCGGAGCCGCCGTTTGTAGTTTTTACTGACCCAGTTGTTCCTTGGGAGGTCGTTTGATGCTGACTGTACGCTGTGTTGCCGTTCTTCGAGGCTGTTGAGCTTCCCCAACTTCCATTGGCATTGGAGCCTTGTTGCGTTTGGCCGTAAGCCCCTGTCCTTGGGTTATATGCTTGCGCGGCGCTTTGGCTGCCGTAAGCGTTGGAGTATGAGGCGCCGCGGGCGTAAGTCCCAGTGGATGGGTTGTAAGCTTTCCCGGCGCTTGCGCTGCCGTATCCGTTGGAGACTGTGCCGCCCTTCGCATAGGTACCAGTGGCCGAGTTATAGCCGGTGTTGTAGTGCGCAGCGCCACCGTAGTACCCGCCGTGCCATGCGGCGTTCCCGTAATACGCGCCTCCGCGATACACCACGGCAGTCGTTCCATGCCAGCCACAGTTCCAACTGCTGTAGCCCCAGCCGCAACATCCTCCGCTCATCATCGCGCCCACCGCGATGCCAACTCCGAACGCAACTACGGCGGTCGCGGCCACGGTCGATGCACTGTATCCGGGAGTTACGTACGGGTACCCATAAACTACCGTGGGGTTGTACATCGGAACATACACGACCTGTGGATTTGCCGATTGGATGACGATGACTTGCGGCGACTGTTGAACGACTGTAAGCTGTGAACCTGATTTCAGGTTGCCCGCAGCTAACGCTTTCGCGCGTAACACCTGGACAGCAGACATAACATCGGCTGCCTGGGTGTGATATGCCTCTCCTAATGCGGAGGTCCAGCTAAGGTTCTGCGCCAAGTTGCCCAGCACTGACGCAAATTGTGTTAACGCCTTCACACTCGGATCCCAAGTTTGTGCATCGACCGCCTGCATCAAATTCTTCCCGGTGAGATTGCTGTTCTGTTGTAACCAACTGGCAGCCAAAGCAACTTGATCGGGAAATGTCGCGGCTGCGAGAACCTGCGCTACCAGTGCATCCGGATAAAGCGCGATCGGTGCCACCAGTTGTTGCAGCTCTTCCGCAGACAGGGGTGCCCCCTGTCCGGAATAACCGTTCGGTGCGGATTCCTGAGCTCCAGCTTCAAATGGTGTCGTCGCTATGACAAGCAGTAAGCATAACGTCGAAGACAAAACCCGTTTCGCAAAAGTCTTAATCATGGCATGTTTCTCCCGCCTAATTCACATCAGGCGCGTTTTTTTCGTCGAGAACGCTCACTAGTTCTCAGAGGTCCTCGCTGCGGTGACCGATCATGACGGTTGGAGTAATTTGTATCGACACAATCCTCGGTGAAAGGCCAGCATCTGGCAACTGTCAGTTTTGACAGAACTGCCCCAGTCCAGCTTTCTGGTGAGAATCACGGCATTGGAATCAGCGCGCGAGGAGTAACCGGTGCGCCATTGTCGTCATGCTCAATTTAGAATGTCCAGCCCAGGCTCGAAGTGGATCCGTAGTCACTCTTGGGCAGGTTTTGCGGCGGACGGCTATCAAAATTCAAATAATAGCCAAACTTCCAGTACAGCTCTTTGGCCAGCTTGAATTTCAGAGAAGTGTTGAGGTTAAAACGAACGCGCCCCGCGTCAGTCAGGCTGGGAAAAAGGCGAGCGTCAGCGAGGATATTCGTCGTTTTAAAGCGAAAGAAATTTATCTGGGTTCCAAAGACCGCTTCCGCGCTGTTTCCTGTCCGGTTAACGGCTGCCTGCGAGGAATAACGCTCGCCGTTCCAATCCGCGCCGGCATAGGCGATCATGAAGTTGTTGTTTGTATAACTGAACATATGCCCCAGGACCCCGCCGAGCGTCGTGCGCAAGTTAAGCTGCTGCTCGTTACTCTGTAGGAAATCTGCAAGTCCGCCATAAAAGTTGCGGGGTGACAGCAACTGTCTTGTAATATTCAGCTCTAGGTCGTTGCGAAGATCGGAGAGGTTGCCCCCGCCACTGAAACTGGATTCATAGTTCGCGGTAGCCAACCACTTCGTCCGTTCGAAGATAGTATTCGATTGAAAGTTATATTGCGTGCGGTTTTGCTGCTTGGAGTAATTGAGTCCGAAGTCTAGTCCACCGTGCAGGTTCTGCCAGAAAGCAGTATCCGTGGTGTGAATCTCTACAACATCTTTGGCCAGGACTGCTTTGTTTTGGGAAGATCCCGTAACCTGCACCTGCAGTTCTTCTGGCACTTTTCCATCTACCGCACTTTGAAGCATGCCTGGGTAGCGGTTACCTTCCTTATCTGCAACCACAAACGTCTGGGGGCTCTCGATATGCACAATCTTGGACCAATCGAGTGCAACCGTACCGTCTCCGTATGGCAGTTTCACATACAAGTATCCCTTCTCAAGCTTGACGATCTTGCAGGTAATGCGGTCACCATTGCTAAATTGGAGGACGTCTTTCTTTTCTCGCGCGGAACAAACGGGCCGCAGCGTCAAAATTAGAAATAGTGGCAATGTGAAGTAATTCGAAAACCAACGGTGATCATGGAGCATGTTCCACCTCTAGTTTTTCAACGAGCCGGAGCGTGGCTCACGTGGGATTCCGAAGGTGATTGTTATCCCGTGGCGTCGCGGTCCGTAATGACGTTTTCGTAACTTACTGACAAGTCGGCGGTACGGCCAACGCTGAATCCGACGAGCGCCACCAGAATAGGACTAGGAAAGGCGACCGCAGTGAGTCCTTCGTTGAGGCATATGGAACTTTTTCCCGACACTCACAAATAAACTACGTGAGACCATCCCGACAGGCACCTGTCAGAACTGGCAGGTGACAACAACATAAGTGCGGCTAGACTCAAGCGGCGCAAAGAGAACAAGTGTTGGTAAGCATGGGCTTGGCTCGAAGCGAGTACGCCGGAGTACTTTCAATTGCCTCTACGCATAAGTACACGAATTCGGAGGCGATCTCGATCGCCTCAACCGACCATGTCAGGAGTTAGGTGTCGCTCCGCGGCGCTTGTGTCGCGAATGGGAATGCAATGGCTGAAAATAGCAATTCCCCTCGTTTTAAGTTGCGGTTCCGTGAGCGCGCAAGTTCAGTTCCTGCCTGAGGTTGATAGCTACCTCAAGCTCAACTCAATGTTTCGAATCTATACGGAGGCTAAAGATGACCGGGATGGCGGTGACTCAACCCAGGTTACGAGCGGACCAAGTCTGCAGTTGTACCTAAAACCGCTCCTCAAGCTCAAGAGAATCACTACTTTTGATCTGGACGACGCCAAACCGAGACCTCTGGTACTCGAGGCTGGATACCGATATATAACGGCTCCAAACGAACCCACCGACAATCGTTTCTTGACATCAGCGACTTTCCATCTTCCCTTGAAGACTGGAAGCTTGCTTACCGATAGAAATCGCGCCGATTTGGATTGGAAGGATGGCACATTCAAGTGGCGTTATCGTAATAAACTGACGCTCGAAAGAACTTTTGCGATTTATTCCTACCATCTAATACCTTACGTCGCCTTCGAGCCCTACTATGAGAGCCAATACAACAAATGGAGTACGACGACCGAATACGCCGGTTGCCTTTTGCCTGTAGGAAAGCATGTGGAGTTCAATCCCTACTACGAACATGAGAACGATACCGGTAGCAAGAAGGGCAACAAACAAGAAAACTACGTCGGTGTCGCGGTTTACTTTTATTTCTCAGTAGCGAGGAAACCGCCTTCGACTCAATGACCGCCAGGGTTCATGGCGGACAACTTCCGATTCGGTGGTTCCCGAAACTAGGCTATTTTAAGGACGCTCACGTGGCGCGTTACGACTCGAGCTGTTGATCCCGGACTCGACAGTTCAGCATCGATCAGCGATGCAACCTGATCCCACACGCGTGGATCATTTTCGATTTCGTGATGAGGCCGCAGCACCGGAATAGTTATCGCGATTAACAAGCCTCCAACAATGCCAATGATGATGTATTGGCTTATCTCTACGGCCGCGGATCTAAATCAAGATATTTGATGAGTAGTACCCCGTTGCCTTGTTCGTTGTAGACAAGCTGATCGACGAGTTTCTGCGCGAGCAGAACGCCAAAGCCTCCCGGCCGCATGCCGCGCGCATCGCGATATTCAAGGTGCCGCACCGGATTGTCGTCGGGATTGGCTATAGCAGCGTGGGGGATCTCATCCAATGTAAAGCCTTCCCCCGGATCGTTAATAAGGCACGTCACCATATGACGGGCGCGTACGTAGGAGATCTCCACTTGCTGAGTGGGGTCGAGACGTCCGCCATGCTCGATTGCATTTGTCAGCATCTCCCGGAAAGCGGTGCCCACAGCATTTCTTTCCCGGTCTGGAAGTTCTGCGATCTCATCAAAGAATTGCAGGACCCGATCCGCTGTCTTTAGATCGCAACGAGCGCGGATGCGAATCCACTCCGGAGTTGCCGAGACTACATCGATACCATCATCCCACTCAGGGTCGTTGATAGCGTGCTGAATCATAACCGCTAACGCATCGGATGAATATGGCTTAGAGAAATAACTGAAAGCACGTTCGCGCATCGAGGTGATTACGTCCATCGGCGTGCTTTCATCGGCCAAAATGATCAGTCTCGTATGAGGACGTATGCGCCGGATTTTGCGAAGCAGTTCGATGTCCTCTTTCCCCGAGGTTTTTTCACTGGTCAAAATCAGATCAAAATTTCTTTTCTGGACCATGGCGAGTGCCGTCGCGTTGTCCCTCGCACGCTGGATCGTCCAATTGTCGTGTTCGAGGATGTTCCGTAGCTGTTCCTCAGTGCGGAAATCCCTGCCGACTAGAAGCGCATTTCGAACAGCGAAGGGGCGTAGTTCTATCCTAGGAATGGCACTCATTCGGACTCCAAAATTATGGTTAATCCTTCACCGCAAAGACCGGAAACAAAATACATATTTATTCGCTACCAAACCAGAGTCATCCTGCTAGAGAAACCAGAGGCTTTCGTCTCTCACCGGGAGTCGGGCGGGCTATCGAATCGAAAGATGCTTGTGACTTGCGGCAAAAGCGCCCATCGAAAATAACCAGACAGCCGAGAGATGAATTTCCTCACGTTGTCCCGAATGCTGAAACGTTGCCAGGCAACTGGCTGCTGATTTCCGACTCTCACCGCATCTGATTCTTGTTTTGCGCCGCCCGAGGCCATTCTTTTGGTCCCTATCCATGCGGTATAAACCAGGATTCCAACTGAACCAATGACGACCAGCAACGCTTTCCCGATCGGCCACACAAAAACGAGTTCATCGGAGCTAAACATCTTTCACCTGTAGCAAACAAACTATGCCGGCCTGGATTTGCTGCCACTGATGGCAAGGACAGTCTGAATCAAGGCCGTACAGAACCCCTTTCAGGCGATCATTCGCCTGGCGGCGGTAGCGTCAAAGGTGCAGACAATCGGAAGCTCAGAGCCGACTCGGCGGGAATTTCAATCTGCTGGTTTCCGGTCACTGCCCCTCCCACAAGTCCGGCACCAGCGCCCACCAAAGCACCAATGCCCGCTCCCTTACCTCCGCCAGCTATCCCGCCAATCAAAGCACCTCCGGCAGCTCCTCCGCCGGTGGTAGCAGCTGTCCTTTTGCCTTTTCCTTTGGTCGTGTTCTCCAGTACGCCGGTCTGGATCGAATAGGTTTGGCCCCTTACCGTGACGCTGATGAGTGCGAGGCTGAGTTCGCCTTCACCCTTTATCTTGCCCTTCGACTTGGCCGCTACGACAGTGCCGCTTAGCGTTGAACCAGCAGGGATCGCCGCTCTTCCTCCCACACTCACCGGCCGCCCCAGCGTAGCCAGAAATGTTTGGCCGGTTTGGCTCGTCTTGGAACTCAATGCCTGGCCCATTCTGACTGTAAGAACAGTTCCTGTAGGCACAATAATGGGTTGAGGTTTGGGCACTTCCACAGGCGGCGCCTGAGCTGCCTGTGGCGCTTCAGTTGGTGACGTCGCTTCGGGCTCGACCGAAGTCTGATCGTCGACGCCGGTATTTCCTGGCTCTTGCTGGGCGATCTGCTCAACCTTCTTCCGCGCTGCCGGAGTCTTAACCTTCCCGCTCAGCGTAACCTTGCCTTCTTTCGCTACCACAGTCACTTCAGCGTCTTTTGTTTCGGGATCGGCCGCGGTTTTCTCTTGAATATCCTGCTGGATCTGCGCGTCATTCGGACGGCGAGAACAGCTAACCGCCAACACTAGAAATAAGACCAGCGAAACAATCAGTGTGATGCGCTTATGCATATTCTCGTCCTCCACGGTCCTCGCGATATCCTAAGAAGGCGAGGTCAGGGACGATACTGGTAAAAATGCCAGCGGTACAGATCTTGATTTTTTTCGAATGCCGACGCTCAGACGAGCGATGTCGGCGGAAAAGACCTCCGTGCGTTGACACTTTGCTGAATGAGGAGAATGATGGAGTACACTTCGGTTTATTTCCTACCGCCAAGGAGAACACCTGAGTGCGGAGAAAGTCTAGGTGAAAGGTCCAATCCGTGTCCTTGTGGTTGAAGACTTCGCGCCCTTTCGACAGTTCGTTTGCACAACCCTGGCGAAAAGGGAGAGTTTGACCATCATCTGCGAAGTGTCGGATGGACAGGAAGGGGTTCAAAAAGCAGAAGAACTAAAACCCGACCTCATCCTACTCGACGTCGGGCTCCCGACGCTGAATGGAATTGAAGCCGCTCGCGCGATTCGAAAGCTTTCCCCACAATCCAAGATAATTTTTCTCACTCAGGAATCCTCTGCCGACGTGGTGCAGGCGGCTCTTGAATTGGGGGCCAAGGGTTACGTTTTGAAAACTAGGGCAGGAAGCGAGCTATTCAATGCCGTGGACGCGGTCCTTGAAGGCAAGCAGTTTGTCAGTAGCGGCTTGTGATTCTGCAGATTCCCAAAACGTCGTCTAAGCAGCCACCATGTGATTCCTCACGGCATACTTGACCAGCTCGGCGTTACTTTTTGCGCCCAGGACTTCCATCATCCGGTATTTGTGATAAGCCACTGTTCGGGTAGTCATGTGCAAAATATCGGCAACTTCCTTCATCACCTTGCCTTCCGCCAGCAATTGCAGCACTTCCCGCTGCCTCTCGGTGAGGAGTTCGCCTTCCTCGACCAATTCCTTACCCTGCCGCCGCAAGAAATTGATGGTGTCTCGCGGCAGAGCTTGTGACAAATACGATTTGCCGCGTAGCACGTCCCTCACAGCCAGCACGATGTCAGCAGCAGCACAAGTCTTCAGCAAGTATCCCGAAGCTCCGCGGCGGAAGGCTTCTGCAGCCACGTCCACATCGAGATTCATGGTCAAATAGACCAACTTCACCGCGGGCAACATTGCTTTCAGCTGCCGCCCCGCATCCAAACCATTCAGAATCGGCATGGCGATGTCGAGCACGACTACATCCGGCCGCAATTCACTAGCAGCACGCACGAGGGCGTGCCCGTCACTGACCACTCCGATAACATCAAATTCAGTCTCGAGCAGCCGCTTGCACAGCTCTGCCACCAGGTTATGATCGTCAGCAATGAGAACTCTGGAACGATTGATCATTGGATTGACCTCTTATACGGTACGGCCACGATAACACGGCACAGCTCCCAAACTTAAAGTTTCTTCAAGCTGCGGTCTCGTCGCCTCGCTTCATGGATTCGCTTGCGTTCGTAGGAGCGTCCCGCAACCGCTCTATACCCGCGGTCCTCCCTGCGAGCAGCGCCAATTTCGTTTTGGTGAGGGTAAACCGTGACACGCCGCAACTCAAACACACCATAATGTTAGGGAATGCCAGCACGCTCGGATGGTTAATATTCTTGAGCCCGCGGAAATGGATGTTGATCTCCGCAGTAAATTCCTGCTCATTGCCCGATCCACATATTCGACAGGCCATAAACGCCCCCCAAAACCTGTTGATTGAGACGGAAACAATAGCCTTTGACGGTAAGTTTATGCGACTAGGAAATGTTTGTCTGTTCAAAATAGCACACTTTTATAATGTTGTCTGTTCAATATTGCACACTTTTATACTCGGTCTCTTGAACATTGGTTTGTCGGATAAACGTCTCTAAATTTACAGCCTCGAGACCTGCTGAATTACTCGTCCAAAATTACGCCAACCAGTAAACGAGATTATACGAAGTTAGTGAACTGGCACTTTTGCCAGTGGTGCTATTAACTCCCACCGACGACAAATCTATCGAAGGCAGGACTTGCACCCGCCGACGAGAGGACCACCGTATGGCTAACAGCTCTGAATTAAGAAATGACCCCTCAACGCAGGACCGGAAAGAGCGTTCACTCAGAAAAATTACCCTGGCGTCAGGCCAAGATCCCTCGAGGCGCAGCTTCTTGCAGATGGCCCTGACCGGTCTCGCTACAGTCGCAGGCATCGGGTTTAACGGGGGACAAGTGCTGGCGCAGAGTCAACTTACCCCCGATGCCGCGATGCAAGAACTGATAGATGGCAACCGAAGATTTATGTCCGGCCGTCTGAATTCATTCGACCAGGATCTGGCTATCCTCAAGCAAAACACCATCGAAAAACAGGAGCCATTCGCGGCGGTCCTGTCTTGTGCCGATTCTCGCGTCCCGGTCGAACTTATCTTCGACCAGAGCATCGGCCACATCTTTGTAACCCGCGTCGCAGGTAACTTTGTCACCCCGGAGATCATTGCCAGTCTCGAATATGGTGCCGTCGTACTGGGTACGAAAGCGATCGTGGTGATGGGGCATGCCGGATGCGGAGCTGTGAAGGCGACGATTCAAGCGAAACCGGTTCCCGGACAGATTAGCGCGCTTTTCCAGCACATCCAGCCCGCGGTAGATCAGACCGGAGCAAACCTGGAGGCAGCGACTAAGGCTAATGCCAAGATCCAAGCTGCTCTTCTGCGGGAATCTTCTACCGTCATCGCCGACTTGGTAAAGGAAAGTAAGCTGAAGGTTGTTGCGGCGTATTACGACTTAACGAGCGGTGGCGTGAATATATTGAACTAAGGGGCCGAGAGGCGGATTTGCCTGCGTTCTTAAGCTTTTCGAAATGATGCTTCGGGTTCAATACTAGGAATTTTGACAGGTCCAAAGCCTAGTTGCCGTATGTAGGCTCATCCAACTTCATAGGTTCTCTCCGCGATAACAAAATGGAGAGTTTGCTACCCACGAAGCCGCGGAAGACTACCTCCTGCTGCGGCTTCTTTTTTCTTCACCAGATCCGTGTCGGGCCATTGTGATGCCTTCGATGCCTGCCCCAACAACCAGATTTTTTGAATGATTCCGAACAAAAAAGCGGTCGTCAGCCCGAAGAGCAAGCATCCGTTCAGCGCCTCTATTGCCCCCATAAGCTGCCAGTGGGATGCCAGGGATAGACTCTCGTGCCCGTAACTTGTTATCGCATTCAGGGAATAGAGCATAGCGGACTTAAAGTCCGGTATAGCGCCAAGAAATCGGTAAGAGATAGCCCAGATGCCGGCTTCCACCGCGTGCAGGGTAGTGGCTAACAAGGTTGTTGTTCCCATTACTACCGCGAACACAACGGTTGGATGGCGGCGCTCCGTCATGTCGGTAAAAACCCGGCCCGCCTTCTGATTTATGAGCCCAAGGCCCATCGCATGGATGAGTACGGTTAGTATGATCAGTGGTAAGCCCCACGCCCAGTTGGCTCGCCATGAAATTGGAATAATGAGATAAAAGCTTAGAGCATCTAAGGCGACTCTCATCAAGAACCTCTGAATTAATTTTCCTGCTCCTCCCGCGTCAGTACATTGGCCACCGAAACCCAGTACCTGACATCCCCACGACTTTCCGCTTGCGCATGCATCAGCGCCAGCGCTATTGCTATCTGAAGATCATTCCCGGTCTCATCCAGAAGGAACATCGCCTGCACAGTCGGATTAGGAAAATAGTTGCTCATAATAAAATCCCCATATTTATGAATGACGACCCGCTTTTGCTCATGGCGGTGCGGATTGAGCCCGCGTTGATCGTCATTTCATTGGCTCTGCTTCTGTTGCTCCTCCTGTTCCAACTGTTTCAGTTTTTGCTGCATCATCATTTTTTGCTGCTCCTTGGTTAGCTTGGGAAACAGGAAAGCCAGTTGTACGCGCAAGCCCCAAGGCGAAGCGCCCGGGGGATGAATAGCGTTGCCATAAAACTGCGTCGTGATATTCACCGGCTGGAATCCCAGCTTCATTATTCTTCCCACTCCGCCACCGAACGGCACGACCCATCGGCCACCATTCGTAGCTTCCCAGTTCGCTGTCAGCGTGGGCTGCCAGGTGATGTACCACCCGTGATTCAGGTTGTAATTAATGAAGTACTGAAACAACATCTGGTTCACATCGGGACGCGCCGATTGTCCGGCGAACGACCACACGTTATTCACCAATCCGCCGAGTGTCCATTTTCCAGGCTGCGCCAGCACGACAACCGAGGGGCCCATACTCCACTTTCCCTGTCCTAATACAGGATTGGTTGCCGTGGGCAACACAAGTGACGGCCCAACGCCCCAGATGATCTTGCCTGGCTTCGCCGGAGACAGGAAGAAGGACGGATTCAGATCTCCGAACCCGTATCCGCCTTGGTTGACCGGCTGGCTCGACGTCGGTTGAAAAACAATCGGAGTGATGATGCGGGTTATCAGATTCCAGTTCTCGCTCAAATGAGTTGGAATAACTGGTTGGATGTTGAGCACGTCCTGAGTGCGGTTATCTGGGCCCATACCAAAGTTGTTGTTGTTCTGAACGGGAACGCTGATGAGATTGGCGATTGGGTTCTGCGCCGCTTTTCTCAAAGCATCGGCATTCGTCGCTGCGGCCGGTGTTTGCTCCGTCGCCAGCTGCGTTCCCGGCACGCCAATGGGCGTGTCTTGTGCTACGAGCCCAGTGGTTAATGCTACAACGAATGCCAAAGCCAACAGACTTTGGTTCGCGGCGGATAGTACGATATCAGCCATCACAATCATGTGGTGCTTCATGGATGTGCCTCTCGTCTGCAACCCCTCAGACGTGCTGATAGTTAGAATTCAGAATGGCAATGTTCATTTGCTTGCTGGTTCCATTGATAACCAGATTGGAAATATGGTTCGTCCCGTCCGGCAGACGGCTAAACTGCACGGTCAATGTCATTGCATCCTTAGGATCGTCCACGTAGGAAGCAATCTGAACGCTAAGCAATTGCTTCTGCTCTCGGTCGAAGATCAAGGTCATCGAATCACCCGGTTTCAGATAATTGTGAATGACGAGTTGAAGTTGACTGGGACCGCCTGCGGTCGGGCCCATCAAGATGTTTCCTTGCGCAAAGGCCTGCTGCAGAAGGGTGCCGTCGGGAGGTACGTATTGCTGCGCCAGTGCTTTCATCTGGTCTGCGTAATCCTTGTACTCTTCCGTCTTTTTCGCGACCACGTGCCTTTTCAGTCGTCCTCCGGAAGGAGGCTCCGCAGGTGGGTCCAGCGAGATCTTCTGTGGCGTCAGGTCCGGTCCCAGGCGCACTTGGAAGTGCTGTTGCTTTTTTTCTTCGCCCTTCAGGCTGATGGTTACGAGTTCATTCCACGTGTAGGAGGCAAGCGCTTGCTTGTTTTTCGCGGATGACTCTTTGACCTCCGT
>Ga0210394_10000898_pt1 | contig 53412 bp, 43 predicted proteins | sample IncBWC12MmetaG_FD_160121 | JGI IMG/M metagenome (GOLD analysis project Ga0210394, IMG submission 160121) | Forest soil microbial communities from Barre Woods Harvard Forest LTER site, Petersham, Massachusetts, United States - Inc-BW-C-12-M | ecosystem: Environmental > Terrestrial > Soil >...
GTCGGGTTACCTGGACGGCCCTGATCAGGAGCCTCCGGGCAGGCAGCACGCGGCCACGTGCCGATCGGGTGTGAGGGGGAGCGATCAGCCTGGCAGTCGAGCGTTCCCACAAAGGGGCCGCGCGGGCTTCGCCGCGGCGTCTGTCGTCTGAGGTTGATCTTGTCCATCACGCACGAGGAGAGCCGCGAGATGGTGGGTTCCCTACCAGGTGCGAAAAGTGTCGCCTATAGGTTCCATGCTCTCTACGAAATCGTCATATTCGACGCTTATTTGCCCATCCGGCGCAGAAAGAAATTTGAGTGACGGTAAAAAAAAAGTCCTGCGGCGGGAGGATGCCGAAACAGGCTGAACACAACTCACGAGAAAGGGAGACTCACAGCCTCGGTGAATCCATGAGCGGCCTCCGCGAGTCCACTAGTGGACTCCACGAGGTCACTAAGTGGCTAAAAATGGTCACTAGGTGGACTCCACGAGGCCACTAGGTGGCTAAAAATGGTCACTAGGTGGACTCCACGAGTCCACTAGGTGGCCAAAAAAGGTCACTAGGTGGACTCCACGAGTCCACTAGGTGGCTAAAAAAGCTCACTAGGTGGACTCCACGAGGCCACTAGGTGGCTAAAAAAGGCCACTAGGTGGACTCCACGAGGCCACTAGGTGGCTGAAAAAGGTCACTAGGTGGACTCCGCGAGGTCACTAGGTGGCTCCACGAGACCACTAGGTGGCTCCAAAAGCTCACTAGGTGGACTCCACGAGGTCACTAGGTGGCTCCAAAAGCTCACTAGGTGGACTCCGCGAGGTCACTAGGTGGCTCCACGAGGTCACCAGGTGGACTCCAGGATTCCACTAGTCGACTCCACGGGTCCACCAGTGGACTCCGGGAGTCCGCCCCGCACTCGGCCTCACCCGAGAGTCAGTTCTCGGGTGACTCGTTGGTATCCGATGGCCGTAACTTGATTAACACCGCAACGAACGGCTTGAACCCACGCGAAGGACGAATCCGCAGATGACGCAGATGTACGCAGATAAAGCTGCCAATCCGTTCTCCTTCTGCGTAAATCTGCGTCCATCTGCGGATAATCAGGTCTCGCGCCGAACGAACCTTGCAGAGGCGCAGAGGATATGACCAGGGACTTCTCTCTCCGCGGTCGAAATCCTGGCGGGCAACGGATACCGGTAGTCGCTCGCTGATGCTCGCACCACCGGCTGCCATCCGTGACGCCTCCGGCGTACTATCGCGGATCCGACCGCCGACGGTTACATCTTCAGTCACCGAACCGCACTCCCCACGGCTGTTCTTGTCTCATCAGGGTTTAACCGATCCCCGTTTACCGTGTCAGAACTACGGCTTATGGCTAAGGATCTGCTGCAAATGGTGTTCAAGGTGATCGACATAGTCGTTCATGAAGTACCCGAGCGTCGCCGGCTCATCCTCGGGGACGGCGCGCCACGCGAGCTGGTGCAGGTTATGACCGGGCCGGAGCACGTTCTTCACCTCGTCCGGCGTGGCCGCCATCACGCGGGCAATCTGGAGGTTGAACTCACGCCACAGAGTCAGCAGCGACAGCCATGGAGCCTCGGCGTAACGCCCGAGCGTCACCCAACGCTCCTGGTCGTAGCCGGGAAAGATCAGATCGTCCGTGAAGTTGGCGCGCACGAAGCGCTGGTGATTGTTCGAGGCGGAGTCGATCAGATGGCCGATGACCTGTTTGGCCGACCATTTGCCGGCGGCCAGCGGCCGGGCCGCATCGGCATCAGTCATGGCCTCGAGGCGCGGGCCGGCCTCGGCGAGGGAGTTGCGGAGACGTTCGTGAGGCGGAATCATGGGGCGGCCTTGCGAAGCGTGTCGGTGGCGAACGGTTTCCAGTTTCCGGCGGCGTCCTTGCCTTCCATTCGGAACTGCCAGTGCTTGTCGGACGGGTCCCAGACGAATTTGTTGTGAAACGGTCCGTCGGGGTATTCGAAGGTGAAGGTGATCGAATTGCCGCTGCGCCGGCCATAGCCGAGGGTCTCGCTGAAACGCCCGCCGTAGATATCGAGCCAATGAGCGACATACCGTTCGCTCGTGTTGTCGTAGCCGATGAAGACCATCACCTCGTACGTGGGAGGCGTTGCCACGTCCTTCATATGGATGCGCAGGAACTGATGATTGAACATCCATTCGGCATCGACGGCATTCTCGACGGTCTTGCCGCGGATCTCCCGCGTCAGGGCCCACTTCCCGGTCAGGTTGTCGAGCAGGTCATCGTGGAAGATCCGTTTCGGCCCGTCGAGCGGGTCGTCGGCTGCCGCCGTAACGGCAGCGCTGGAGAAGGAGCAGAAAGGCGGGAAGGAGTCGTTTCAAAATCATCGCGCGAGCTCGTTCGCATCAGCGGTGGTCATGGGGCGATGATATGACGCTTGCCGGGTCCGGAATCCGCTTGATCTAACCTGCACTTCTCACGACCTGAGTGAGCCTCCCTGCCTGCCGCCGCAAGCCAGGGACCGATGTGGCATGGCACAGACACTCTTGTCTGTGCTCTGGCCGAAGCCGCTGGCCGCGAGGGCTTGCAATCTCTCGAGTCGGGCGAGCTCCCAGCACAGACAAGAGTGTCTGTGCCACATCGGTCCTGCTCATCGGCAGACAGGCGGGCAGTTCCACTCCTCGTGTGAGAAATGCGACGTAATTGCGATGCTAGAATGACCCGCCCGATGCACCTTTGAAGTCCGCAACGGCCCGTTTCTCCGAGAGCAGGAGCCAACATGAGCACTGTTGAACAGGAGTACCCCGACGTCGTCGGTATCAAAGCCGTCCCTGTACCAGCGCCCTTCGAGCCCTATATCCCGGCGGGCACGAAGATGCGGGAACTGACCTGGCTGCCGGTGGTCGTAGGAACGATCCTCGGCATGGTCTTCGGGGCCTCGTCTCTGTACCTGGTGCTGAAGGTCGGCCTCACGGTCAGCGCCTCCATCCCGGTGGCGGTCATCTCCATCACGCTCTTCCGCATCCTCTCCAAGCTGGGAGGCCGCGACGCCACGATCCTCGAGAACAACATCGTGCAGACGGCCGGGTCGGCGGGCGAATCGATCGCCTTCGGCGTGGGCGTGACGATGCCCGCGATCCTGATCCTGGGCTTCGACCTCGAGATCACGCGGGTGATGCTGGTGGCCATCCTCGGCGGCCTGCTGGGCATCCTGATGATGATCCCGCTCCGGCGCGCGCTCATCGTGCAGCAGCACGGCCTGCTCAAGTATCCCGAGGGGACGGCGTGCGCGGAAGTGCTCAAGGCGGGAGCGTCGGATGAATCGATGGCCGCCGCCTCGGAGTCCGCCAAGCGGGAGATGGAAAAGCTCGGCGGCGCCAGCACGAGCGCGAAGACGATCTTCGCCGGCTTCGGCATCGGCCTCCTCTACAAAGCGCTGAATGTGGCCTTCCGAGGATGGAAAGACACACCGGAGCGCGTCTTCGGCGCGCCGTTCGCGGCGGGATCGGTCTCCGCCGAGATCTCGCCGGAGCTCCTCGGCGTCGGCTACATCATCGGACCGCGCATCGGCTCCATCATGTGCGCCGGCGGTGTGCTGGCCTACCTCGTCCTCATCCCCGCCATCAAGTTCTTCGGAGCCGGCCTGCTGTCACCGCTGGCGCCGGAGACGACGCGTCTCATCCGGGACATGTCGCCCGGACAGATCCGCAATGCCTACATCCTCTATATCGGTGCAGGCGCCGTGGCCGCCGGCGGCATCATCAGTCTGGGCCGTTCGCTGCCGACGATCTGGCACGGGATGAAAGAAGGGCTCAAGGACCTCCGCGGAGGCGCTGCCGCGCGCGAGGGGATGGAGCGCACCGATCGCGATCTGTCCATGAAGTTCGTGCTCATCGGCAGCTTCGCGCTCGTGGCCGTGATCGCCCTGGCCAATCCGCTCTACGTCGGCGGAACCGGAGCGGCGGCGCGCATCATGGGGGCGTTTCTCATCGTCATCCTCGGTTTTCTCTTCGTGACGGTATCGTCGCGGCTAACGGGCGAGATCGGCTCATCGTCAAATCCGATCTCGGGGATGACCGTGGCCACGCTGCTGATCACCTGCCTGGTCTTCCTCGTGATCGGCTGGACCGGCTCGACCTACTACGTGACGGCGCTCTCGATCGGCGCCATCGTCTGCATCGCCTCGTCGAACGGCGGGACGACTTCGCAGGATCTGAAGACCGGCTTCCTGGTGGGCGCCACGCCGAGGAATCAGCAGGTGGCCATCCTCATTGGCGCCCTGGCCTCGGCGCTCATCCTCGGACCGATTCTCCTCAAGCTCAATTCCGCCGCCAGCGTCTACGTGCCGCGCGTGAGCATGGAGCCGGCACGCGGCGAAGTGGGCGGCGCGCTCAAGCAGATCGAGAACTGGCCGGCCGGGCTGCACACCGAAGCGTCAGAAATGGCCAAGCTGACGCACGAGACCTACGAGGGGAAGGACTACCTGGTGTGGCATCACGCCCCGCCGGGCGGCGCGGCCGCTACGCAGTACCTCGTCGATTCGACCGGCACACCGCAGTATCTGGTCGACCCCGGCATCAACGGCACGCACAAGTTCCTGGCTGACGGGAAGCCGGCGCCGAAGAAGTTCGACGCTCCCAAAGCGACGCTGATGTCGTACATCATCAAGGGAATCCTCAACCGGCAGCTTCCATGGGGGCTCGTGCTCCTGGGCGTGATGATCTCGCTGGTGCTGGAGATGTCGGGCATTCCGTCGCTGGCGTTTGCGGTCGGTGTTTACCTGCCGCTGTCGTCATCGAGTCCGATCTTCATCGGCGGCATGGTGCGCTACCTGTCGGACCTTTACGTGAGGAAGAAGTACCGCGACGCGAACCTCACGGAAGAACAGCTCGTGGCCGAGGGCGACAAGAGCCCCGGAGTGCTGATGGCGTCCGGCTACATCGCCGGCGGCGCGATCGCGGGCATCCTGATCGCCTTCATGGCCGGTGTGCCGTTCATGCAGGCCTTCAACGACAAGCTCGACGGCTTCGCGGCGAAGAATCCGTTCGCGACCGACCTCGCTCATTGGCCCGGCTCGGACCTGTTGTCGTGCATCCCATTCGTCATTCTGATTCTGCTGCTCTATCTCGTCGGCAGGGAAGTGCTGCTGGCTCCGAAGCCGCGGAAAACGTGAGGGATCAGTGGGTTCGTAGGTCAGTAGGTCAGTACATTGGGTCCTGACCTTATTCTGCCGGCGAAGCTGGCTTAAGGTCCGCAGCCCCCGGCTTCAGCCGGGGGAAATGCGGTCATTAATTCTCCCGAGCCCGCTTTAGCGGGCGATAGAGGTGCCGTCGATGAGCGCTCTTCTGTCGCCCGCTAAAGCGGGCTGCAACTTGGGATGCTCGTTTTCCCCCGCCTGAAGCCGGGGGCTACGGATCTCAAGCCGGGCTTCGCCGGCCAAGTAGGTCAAGACATTGGGTCCTGGACCTACTGACCTGATCCCTGAATCGTCGCGCGCGCTGTATCCTTTGCCGATCGATGCAATTCGTTGGCTGCGTGGTTTTTGTGGTGGCCATCTTCGCCGTGATCGCCTTTGTCATGGCGATGCGGGCGTCGGACCGTGCCAGTCAGGCCGTTTCGGAAGTCGCGGAGCTGCGGCGGCGCATCGAGTGGATGTCGAAGACGTATGCGAGGGCGGCGACGCCAGAAGCGCACGAGACAGTTCCGTCTGCGCCGGTCGCCGAGGAGCGCAGACCCACGGAAGAAGCCGAGGAGCACAGAACCACGCAAGAAACAGCACCAGAACCCGCACCGGTGATCACCGTCCCTCGTCCGGAGCCCCAACTTGCACCGATCGCAGCGTTCGTGCCCGAGCCACCTCCGCCGCCTGAACCCCAAATCCAGCCGATGGCGGCATCCGTGTCCGTACCACAGCCCGAGCCGATCGCTCTCCCTCCCACCCCCCACCCCCTACCCCCCACTCCCCACCCAAGCAAACCCTTCGACTGGGAGTCGCTGATCGGGGTGAAACTCTTCTCCTGGATCGCCGGCATCACGCTCGTGCTGGCGGCTCTCTTTTTTCTCAACTACACGGTCGAGCACGGTTGGCTCAGCCCGCCGGTGCGCGCGACGCTCGGAATGGTGACCGGCATCGTGCTCCTGCTGGCTTGCGAGTTGCGCGTGGCGCGCGACTACACGTTCACCGCAAACGCGATGGACGGCGCGGGCATCGCCATCCTCTACGCCACCCTCTTCGCAATTCACGCGCTCTGGCATCTGTGGCCGGTAACCGCGGTCTTTGCGCTGATGCTGGTCGTCACTGCAGTGGCCGTGTATCTGTCGATCCGGCGGGACTCGGTCTTCATCGCGCTGCTCGGCCTGGTCGGCGGCTTTGCCACGCCGGCACTGCTGTCGACCGGCGAAAACAAACCGGTCGCGCTTTTCTCCTACCTGCTGCTGCTCAACATCGGCCTGCTCTGGGTGGCCATTCAGCGCCGTTGGCCGCTCCTGACGGCGCTCAGCGTCGTCTTCACGGTGATCTACGAGTGGGGATGGATCAGCAAGTTCCTGACCGTTTCGCAGTTGCCGCTTGCGGTGTCGATCTTCATCCTCCTGGCCGCCGCGGCCGGGGCAGCGCTTTTTCTGCGGCGCCGCGCGGACAAAGCGCAACAAACCTTCGATTTCGCGGCCATCTCGGCGTCCGGCCTTCCGCTCCTTTTCGCCATCTACGTCGCTGCCGTGTCGAGCTACGGCGTGCAGTACAACGTCCTTTTCACGTTTCTGCTCTTCATCAGCACCGGTCTTTCGGTGATTGCGATCTTTCGAGGTCCGGTCTGGCTGCACCTCCTCGGCGGCGCGACGATCGCACTCGTGCTCGTCGTCTGGAAGGTTTCGTCCTACACGCCGGCGGCGTGGCCGGGGATCCTGGCCTGGATCGCGGCATTCGTCGTCGTGCAGCTTGTGCTGTCGCACTTCACGTCGATGCCGCGCTACGTCATCGCGCCGCTGTTTCTTGTGCTCTTCGCGACTCTGGCGGTGATGCCGATCCCGGCGTCGGCGCCGATGATGCTCTTCGGCGCACTCTTCGTGGTAGTCGCGCTCATCGCGGCCTATGCGATCTGGCACGAGGCGGGACCGGTGTATGCAATCGCGGCGTTCCTGGCCATCGTGACCGAAGGGGTCTGGTCGGCGGATAACGTGACACCGGCGCGGCTGACGACCGCTCTGACGATCTACGCCGTCTTCGCGCTGTTGTTCCTGGCGGTTCCGATCATCGCGCGCCGGCTTGGCCGGAACGTGGTCTCGCGGTGGACGATGCTGCTCCTCGTTCTCGGATCCATCGGGATTCTTCTCTTCCTGACGACGGGCCCAGTGGCGCAGTACGGGCTATGGGCGCTGGCGATCCTGCTGGCGATCATCAACGCCGGTGCGATCGCCGAGGCGAAATCGAGCCAGCACCCGATCCTCGCGGCGTCCGCCGTTTTGTTCTCGTGGATCGTCATTACCGTCTGGTGCGCCAACGCCATGCACCCGGCGAACCTCGTGGCCGCGCTGACCGTGATCAGCGGCTTCGCTCTGCTGGCCGTCGCCGGCGGAGTGTTGATCAGCCGCTCCGAAGACGGCGATGGCACCACAACCTACCTCGGCCTCATCGGCCACTTGTTCCTGCTGGCCATCGCCGCCCAGCCCGCACTGGCGTTTCCACCCTGGCCGTTGTTTGCGGCGCTGTTCGTGCTGGACCTCGCCATCGGCGCGGCTGCTCTCTACCTCCGCCGTACGGCGCTCATGACAGCGGCAATGGCCGCGTCGCAGGTCGTGCTGATCATGTGGGCCACGGAGGCGAAGGCGGCGCCATGGCCCATGGTTGCCTTCGGCGCGGCAATCTCCGTCTGCGCCATGGCCCTGGTCTGGTTCCGGATCGACCGGCGCTTCCATGTTGCCGCGATCGTGGCGCTGTTCGCGGGAGACATCGTCGTCATCATCGCCGGCAGCGTGTCTACGATCCCGCTCTTCGCGTTACTGCTCGAATCACACATCGCCATCGGGATCGCCATCCTCGCCGTGGCGTGGGTGATCGAGGGACACGACATCGTGGTGGCGGCCGTGCTGCTCTTTGCTCTCGCCACCGCGGTGTTCCGGCCGGCGACGCCGGCACAGCAACTGAGCTTCTCAGGTGCCATCTACGCCCTTTTCGTGGCGTATCCGCTGCTTCTCGGCGCCAGAGCGAAGCAGTTTGCGCAGCCGTATCTCGCGGCGGTAATGGCCGGGATCCCCTTCTTCGTCTACGCACGGATGGCGATCAAAGACGCGGGGTACGGTTACGCCATCGGTCTTCTTCCGCTCTTTCAGGCCGCACTGATGCTGTTGCTCGTGTGGCGCCTGCTCCGCATCGAGCCACCAGGAGAGCGGCTTCTTTCTCGTCTGGCGCTGACGGCCGCGGCGGCGCTGGCATTCATCACCGTCGCCATTCCTCTGCAACTGGAGAAGCAATGGATCACGATCGGATGGGCTCTGGAGGGGGCCGCACTTGTCTGGCTCTTCCGCCGCATTCGGCATCGCGGCCTTCTGGCCTGGTCCGGAGCGCTTCTCGCGGCGGCGTTTGTGCGTCTCACCGCCAATCCGGCGGTGTTCTCCTATCACCCGGCCAGCCACTCGCCGATCGTGAACTGGTATCTCTACACATACCTCGTCAGCGCTGCCGCCTTCTTCACCGCGGTGTATCTATTGCCGGATGAAGAGTCGCTGCGATACAAGATGCCGCGGGCGATCGCGAACGCGTGCGGGACGATCCTTCTCTTCTTTCTGGTCAACATCGAGATCGCCGATTTTTACTCGGCGGGGCCGACGCTGACGTTCAACTTTTTCTCGTCATCGCTGGCGCAGGATCTGACCTACACGATCGGTTGGGCGCTGTTCGCCGTGTCGATGCTCGTGGCGGGGCTGCTGCTGCACAGCCGCGCGGCGCGCGTGGCGGCCATCATTCTGCTACTCGTGACGGTGTTGAAGTGCTTCCTGCACGATCTGGCCCGGCTCGGTGGGCTCTATCGCGTCGGGTCGCTCCTCGGGTTGACCATCTCGCTCCTTCTCGTGGGTGTGCTCCTGCAGAGATTCGTGATCAGGAAGGCGAGCCCGCCGACCGAGACCGCGGCCTGATCGAGCTCAGCGCAACGAGCTTCCGAAGAAGCGCGCGCGTTCGGCCATGCACCACGTCGTCGCCACACGGCGCGCCGCCCATCGCGGCATGGCCCGCACCAGCCAGACGTAGACGACCAGCATGGCGTTGAGACCTAGGAGAACGAGCAACGAGTCGTAACGATCCAGGAACGGCACGTGTGCGAGTGGCCAGCGTAGGAAAAGCCCGTCGACGCTCACCAGGAGAGAGAGATCGATGACATCGCGGACGATCGCACGCCGCCGTGCTCTGGCGACGACAGCGCGCGAGTCGATGAGGACGAGAGGAGAGACCCCGGCGTCGGTTACGCCGGGGAGCAGTGTGCGCCGAACGGGCCTTTCCATCGCAATCTGTTCGACGTGTATGGGAGGTGAGTTATTCCAAATAACAACTGACGCGGGGGTCGGGAGTCGGGGGTCGGGAGTCGGAGCTATGACAGCAACAACGTTCTCTCCAATCTCCGACCCCCGACCCCCGCGTGGCATGGCAAACTCATCGAATCCTAATCGTCTGCGCGATGTAGTTGCCGTCGCCGTCCCGGTACGCCTTGATGATGACCGGTTCGTTCACGTGCAACTGGACAGCTGTCGTGTACGTGCCAGTCCGGGTGCGAACGGCAAGATCCTCCAGTGCATAGACACGAATGGCTCGCCCACCGTTCTGGGTGTCGCGCAAGACGAGTTGCGGCCCTTCCGCGAGCGTCTGGCTTACCGTGCCGTAAATGGTCACAACGCCCAGGTCGCTGAGGGCAGCGGCCGACACCGTCGTCGAGGAACCGGACGTAACCGGCGCTCCGTTGTCATCGGTGAACCGAAGCGTCGAGGCGACGAAGGTGGCGCCGCTGTACGAGCCGCTCAGCTCGACGTGGTCGCTTGCCTGCACATCACGCCCGCGTACAGGCTGCCCGGCAGGGTCGGTCGCGGAACGAAGGTCCACCGAGATGGTGCCGCGGCCGGTGTCGACCTGGATGATGTTGTTGGCCCTGTCGACCCGGATGACGCGTCCGTTGAGCGCGCCGACGCCGCGCGACGCGGATGCCGTTTCCTGAGCGCTCTGCAGCACCTCGATCGAGCGCGACCTTACTTCTGTTCCGTTGACCGCTCCGCCTCCCTCCGGTTCGACTCGGACGCGATCGCCGATCTCGAGGTTCGAAACGCGATAGAGATCGCCGCGATAGCGAACCGATGTCCCTTGCTCGGTGCGGATGGTCAATATTTTCCGTTGGTCGGTGACGACGACGAGCCGGCCTTCCTCCGGGTTGATCTGCTGGACGATGCCCTCGATGCGCCCGGTGCGATCCGGCGCCGTGCTCGGCGTCGTGCCGTACGCGGTGGGCGTGGAGACCGACGTCAGCGGGCGGGTCTGCCCGACGCCTGTCTGTGGCGCGTCGACAGCCCGGCCGAGGAGAGTGACGCGCTCGGCGCGCACGACATTGCCGCCGGTTGCCGTTCCCCGAATCTCCACCCGGTCGCCGGTGCGCACGTTGTTGAAACCGTTCGACCCGAGGAAGATCTCCGGCGAGCCGTTGATCGTCCCGCCGAACCCGTTGTATTGCGTGGAAACGGCGTCGGTATCCACGGTGACTTGATCATTCAGGTCGCCGTCCGGTATGACGGTCAGGCGGTTTCGCGCGGTATCGGCATCCGCGACGGTACCGACGACGCTTCCGCGGCTACCTTCCTGCACGTCAGCGCTCGTCCGCCAAACAGTACGGTCCTGTCCCCAAGCGGCGACAGAAGCGAGCGCCGCGATCACGAAGATCGCTCGTATTTTGTTCATGGAAGCCTCCTGTGGCTCAAGGGGCGCAAGAGCGCTGCCAACGCGGTCGCGGGGAGTGTCTTGGTTGCGCGGTCTCGCGGTCTCGCGGTGGCGCGGTCTCGCGGTGGCGCGGTCTCGCGGAGCGGCCGATAGTGCGGCGTGGTGCCGATGAGCAGGACCGATGTGGCACAGAACAGACACTCTTGTTTATCGGGTCTCGCCTGACTCAATAGACTGCAAGCGCTCACGGCACGCGGCTTCGGCCGGAGCACAGACAAGAGTGTCTGTGCCACATCGGTCCCTGGCTTGCGGTGGCAGGCAGCATGGCTACAGTCTCGCGGGAGCGGATCCCAGGGCACTGCGAGACCGCCTAACCGCGCTACCGCGCTACCGTTTAGCTACCATCTGCCCTGCGATCCAGCACTCGCGGACGACACGGTCGTCGCCGGTGAAGATCAGGCCGGCAAGGAGGTCTTCGATCGAAAAGGCCCGCTCGCTGCGAAGGGCTACGAGAGGCGTCGATTTCAGATCGAGCAGGAGGAAGTCGGCGGACTTTCCGACCTCGAGGCTGCCGCATTCGCCGTCGAGCGAGAGCGCGTGGGCACCGCCGAGGGTGGCCAGGTACCAGAGGTGGAACGGGGTAAGCGACACACCCTGGACCTGCTGCACTTTGTACGCGTCCGCCATCGTCGTGAACATCGACGGCGTCGTCCCAGCGCCGATGTCTGTACCGAGGCCGACTGTGACGCCCGCACGCAGCGTGTGGTGCAGCCGAAAAAGGCCGCTGCCCAGGAAGAGGTTCGAGTTTGGACAGTGAGCGATGCGCGTGCCGCGACGTGCCAGCAGGTCGAGCTCTTCCTCGCTCAGGTAGACGCCGTGCGCAAGCACCGTCCGCTCTCCGAGGAGGCCATAGCGCTCGTAAACGTCCGCGTACTCCGCCTCGGGGAAGAGGTCGTGAACCCATTGGACCTCGTTACGGTTCTCGGAGATGTGCGAATGAACGTAGGCGTCAGGGAACTCCCGTCTGAGTTGACCGGCCGCTTCGAGCAGCTCGGGCGTAGACGTCGGCGCGAAGCGCGGCGTGATGGCGTAGCGCAGCAGACCGCGCTTGTGCCATTTCTGCAGCAAGGCCCGGCTTTCGTCGAAGGCCTGCCGCGGCGTCTCCAGCAAAGCTTCCGGCGCGTTGCGGTCCATCATCGTCTTCCCGATGATTGCCCGGAAGCCGCGCCGTTCGGCTTCGGCGAAGAAGATGTCCGTGGCACGATGGTGGATCGTCGAGAAGATCAGCGCGCAAAGCGTGCCGTTGCGCAACAGCTCATCGAAGAAGATCCCCGCCACCATTTCGGCGTGCTTCGGGTCGCTGAACTTTGCCTCGGTGGGAAAGGTGTATCGGTTCAGCCATTCGAGGAGATCGCCGCCGTATGACCCGATCATTTCGAGCTGCGGCGCGTGAAGGTGTGTGTCGACGAACCCCGGTGCGATGATGATGTCGCGCCCGAGTTGCGTGAGCGTCGAGCTCCGTCGCGGTACGTCGCGCCAGTCGCCGACGCTAACGATGCGATCGCCGTCGACGGCCAGATAGCCGTCGTCGTAGTAGACGTACGACTTCGCCGGGTCCGTCGCGAACGGATCATCGACCGGCGAGAAGACCCGCGCCCGGAACAGCTTCACGCGCGCATTGTCTCACTCATCAAATCCCCGTCGGGATGTCTTCTTCCGCTTCCGATTTCTGCACCAGCTTCTCGAGAACGATCGCGCGCGTCATCGACGAAACAGCGGCCGCTTCTTCCGGTGTCGCGTCGAGCGCGGGCATCAACTCCAGCGAGCTTTGGGTCACCGATTCGATGAATGACGCTTCACTCGATGGGAGGAGCGGTGCCACGTCGTCGATCAGCGGGTACCGCCGCCGTGAGCGCTCCTCCGCCTCGCGAAACTCCTTGTTGAAGATGAGCAGCGACGGGGCCACCTTCTCGTACAGCTCGCAGGTTGCCCGTACGTCGTCGAGGCAGTAGTCGGCGATCTCGCGATGCCGGCCGGCGCGATACCAGGTCTCCACGGAGCGTCCATCGAGCCCTTCGCCCTTCGACGTCTCGACCCCGAAGACCTTGCAGGCCAGATCGAGGTTGAACTTGAACTGACGGGCGTTGGTGGTTCCGAAGAAGTTGAGCGCCTCGCGCAGATCGCAGTTCGGGTGGTAGCCGTAGCGGTAGCCGACGAGGTCCCGTTTCGGCACGATGCCATTGATCGCCGAACGGATCATCAGGAAGGGCCCGTCGAACTGCCGGCCGTTGAAGGTGATGAAGCGGGAGTCGCCTTCGAAGAACTCCCAGAATTTCTCCAGGATCTGCTTTTCACTGCCGGACATGTAGGTGCGCTGACCGGCCTTCTCGATCGCGAGTTGGGTCTGTCCCGGCACCTCGTACATGGCGCAGGATCGGCCGTCTTCGATGTTGATGACGCCGATGGCGATGATGCGGCCGCGGAAGGGGGAGAGTCCGCCGGCGCGGCGTGTTTCTTCCGCGTCACCGTCGTTGAGACCCTTGATCAGGTACTCCCGGACGTACGCGTCGAGCTCTTCCCACGGCGTACCGACGGTTTCGATATCGATGACGAGCTTTTTCATGAGAAATGGTTAGTGTCCGAAACCACCACCAGCCTCACTGTATTTTCAGCTTGTCGAACAGTTCCTTCACGGCATCGGCCGACTTCTGCAGCGCGGCCCGCTCATCGTCGGACAGCGTGATCTCGATGATCTGTTCGATGCCGTTCCTGCCGAGCTTGACCGGAACTCCGACGTAAAGGTTCTGGAAGCCGTACTCGCCGGTCAGGTATGCGGCACACGGAAGGATCTTGCGCTTGTCCTTGAGGATGGCCTCGACCATCTCAACGGCCGCTGCGCCCGGTGCGTACCACGCCGAGGTCTTGAGGAGATTGACGATCTCCGCGCCGCCGTTGCGGGTGCGGTCGACGATGGCATCGATCCGCTCCTTTGAGAGCAGCTCCGTGATGGGGATGCCGGCGACCGTCGAGTAGCGCGGCAGCGGAACCATCGTGTCGCCGTGTCCGCCGAGGACGAAGGCGTGGGTGTTCTCGACCGAGACATTCAACTCCATGGCGATGAAGGCACGCATGCGCGCGGAGTCGAGTACGCCGGCCATGCCGAACACGCGCTCCCGCGGGAAGCCGGAGACGCGGCGGGCGACCTCGCACATGGCATCGAGCGGGTTGGAAACGATGACCAGGATCGAATTCGGCGATCGCTTCACGATTTCGCGGGTGACCCCGGCGACGATCTCTTCGTTCTTCCACAGAAGGTCGTCGCGGCTCATGCCCGGCTTGCGCGGCAGGCCGGCGGTGATGACGACGACGTCGGAGCCGGCGGTCTCGTCGTAGCCGTTCGACCCTCGAAGGATGGAGTCGAAGGTCTCGACCGGCGCGGTCTCCATCAGGTCGAGCGCTTTCCCCTGCGGGACCCCTTCGACGATGTCGACGATGATGACGTCTGCAAGCTCTTTGCGCGCGATTCCATGCGCAACGGTCGCGCCGACATTGCCGCCGCCGACCACGGTAACTTTCGTTTTCATCTCAGCCCCTTGGGTGTGATCGTTTTCGGCGCGGATCATATACCGCCGGGTATCGCGGTCTCGCGGTTGCGGGGTCTCGCGGCGGATGTGATCCAGTCTGCGATTGACACATCGAGACCGCGCAACCGCGAGACCCAGTACAAGCGCTCTTCGGCTTTGCAGAACATCTTACGAAAGACAGTTGAAGCGCGAGCGTCAGGAGTGACATCCTTCGCGGTCCCGATGCCGACCCTCCTCAACAGCACTTTCCTGGCCGCTCCGCCGAAGGTGCTCACGCTTGCGGAAGGCTTTCGCTTTGCGCACGGACAGACGATCGCGCCCTTTTCGATTCAGTACGAAACCTTCGGTGAGTTGAACGCGGACAAGTCGAACGCCATCCTGGTCTGCCATGCGCTCTCGGCGAGTGCACACGCCGCCGGCAAGTACACGAACGATCCGGACGAACGGCCCGGCTGGTGGGACGGCCTCATCGGCTACGGGAAGGGGATCGATCTCGATCGGTACTTCGTCGTCTGCGCGAATCTCCCAGGCTCATGTTACGGGACCACGGCGCCGTCTTCGATCGACCCGGTCAGCGGCAAGCCCTACGGCTCCCGATATCCGTGGCCGGCGATCGAGGACATGGTGCATTCGCAGAAGATTCTGCTCGAACGGCTTGGCATTTCCCGTCTCCGCGCCGTCGCCGGCGGGTCGCTTGGAGGGATGCAGGTGCTGATGTGGGCGGCCTGCTATCCCGAGCTCATGGACTCGATCATCACGATGGCGGCGGGTGCGGCGGTGCCGGTCCAGGGGATCGCCTGGCACATCATCGGGAGGAAGATGATCGAGAGCGATTCCCACTTCAACGGCGGCGATTACTACGACCACCCTGAGCCGCTGCGCGGCCTGCAGGTGGCGCGGATGGTCGGCCACATGACGTACCTGTCCGCGCGGTCGCTGCAATCCAAGTTCGGCCGGCGCCGCAGAGGAAACACGCGCCAGTTCGAGATCGACTCCTATTTCGAGTATCAGGGCAGAAAGTTCGCGGCGCAGTACGACGCCAACTCCTACATCCGCGTGCAGGCAGCGATGGATGAGATGGACCTCGAGGAGCAGCACGGCTCACTGCAGGAGGCCTTCGCCAGATGGCACGGCCGGACGCTGCTCGTCTCGTTCGACACGGATTGGCTTTTCCCCGTCGGCGAGGTGGAGCGCGTCGAGAGCGCCATGGTCGCGAACGGCACGCCCGTCCGCCACGAACGGATCGCGTCGCCGAATGGCCACGACACGTTTCTCATCGACTACGACCTGATCACGGCTCCGGTGACGGAGTTCCTGTCACTTCCAAGAGGCGTCGAACTCCCGTAACCGCTGCTCCAGCCTCCATTCGATGCGTGCCTTCGTGTTGGCCGCGAGGAACGCCGCGCAGTGGTCCGACGGCGTCGATGACGGCGTCTCATCCACGCATGCGGTGCCGAATCGCTCGTAACTACGGTTCGCCCACAGCGACTGCCCCTCGGCAAAAGAGTATTCGAGGCTGTTGCGGGCGATGCGTTTGAGCGTGGCGTAGTCGAGCCCCTGGTCCTCTACCGCGCGCATGTACTGGTTCGTCATGTCGTCGCGCGAGACACCGGGATCGTCCGTGGCCAGGGCCACAGGGACACCCGCGGCGAGGTAGAGGCGAAGCGGATGGGCCTTTCCGGAAACGCCGAGGATTATGTCGTTGCTGGTCAGGCAAACCTCCACGGCCACGCCACGGCCGGCCATGACTTTCAGCAGTCCCGCGGGGTCATCTTCGTATGCGAGATCGACTCCGTGACCGATGCGCTCCGCGCCGGCGATCATGACCGAATCGCGGATGTGATGGCGCAGCCCCTCGGGCTCGACGAATCCCGGCGCCAGCTCGCCGGCATGGGTCGTGAGATGAATCTTCGGATAGATCTGGTGGAAGAAGGCAAACATCTTCATCTGATCGTCGAAGTCGTGCATGGAGATGTAGCTATCCTCCGGCATGACCGGATTGAGGCCGACGACGCGTGGATCGGCACTGGCAAGCTCGTAGCCAACCACCATCTCCGCAAATAGTTGCGACAGCGGCACGCCTCGATGCAACTCGTAGAGGTAGCGGACGGTGGACTGGCACCCCGGCTGCGCGTCCGGCGTACCGCAATGAAGATCTCTGCGCATCCGCGCTTCGGCATTGTCGATCACCGCCCGCGCGCCGGCGATGATCGGCGGCACTTGCCCGCTCTGCATGATCGCCGTGCGCATCTCGGTGAAGCTCTGGCCGGTCTTGACGAAGCTCAGGAGCTCGCGAGCCTTGCCAAAGTCGGGGGCGAAAATCGTCTCCACGTAGTCAACATTCTCGCTGGCCAGCCGTCGCACATCCTCCGTGAGCATTTCGGCCACATGGGTGCGGGAGACTGCACTGAACTTCCCGAACGTATTGAAGAAGTGATCGTGCCCCGACTCGAGAACCGGCCGGAACTGCCGCATGGAGAGCGCGTCCTGCATCTGCCCATAAAGTGAGGAGTAGGGCTCGAGAAGTGTCGATGCCAGCACGATCGACGTAGCCGTGGAAGGTTTGGCCGCGAGCTGCTGCGGAGTAGGGCACGGGGTAATCGTGAGCTTCACCGAATCGACGCAGAGCCCGTCGGCGGCCGCGTACCGAAGATAGGATTCGGCGTAGACGGATCCTGAGAGGTGGTTGTGGAGGTCACCGCCCTTCGGCATGGCCTGGAGCACCTGCCTCTGCACGGCGCGGTCGGACGTGTTCAGCGCGGGCTGCGCAAACGACGCCGTGGCAATAAGGAGCAGCAGCAGGGCGAGGCGAGGCCACGCGCGCGATGAGAAGCTCTTCATGGCTGGACCTCCGTCGATGGAGTGTAACGCGGCGACGTGGCGCGGTAATATGCGTTGTTAATACAGAGCAAACACAGACGATATCGGTACAGAATAGGAATCATTAAATGCAGTGAATGAGCACTGTAATACGTGCTGCTATTCGTTTGCCGCGTTGGGCCGAGGGGCCAGCGCCGCACGGTAGTCACATTCCGCGTTGTTGCAGTACTCGATGTGACCCTCGCGCTTCGTCTCCTTCTCCAGGAGGTACGGCGCGGCGCATTTCGGGCAGGGCCGCGGCACGGGACGGTTGTTCAGGGCGAAATCGCACTTGGGGTAGCGCGAGCAGGAGAAGAAGATGCCTCGCCGCGAACGGCGCTCGACGAGCTCTCCCTCTTTGCAGTTCGGGCAGGCAACGCCGGTCGGCTTCGGAGGAGTGCCTTTCCCTCCGCCGATCTTGCGGATCGTCTTGCAGTCGGGATAACCGGAGCAGGAGAAGAACGGGCCATACCGGCCGGACTTGAGCACCATCTCCTTTCCGCAGTTCTCGCAGGGCGGCTGCGGCTCGGTGGGGATGTCGGCCTTCAGCAGGCGAGGATCCTTTGTGTTCTTGCAGTCCGGGTAGCCGGTGCAGGCATAGAACTGTCCGAAGCGCGAGCGCTTGAGTTGCATCGGCTTCCCGCACTTGTCGCAGATGATCGTCTCGCCCTCAGGCTGTTCGGCGACGTCTCCGCGCGCGGTCTCCTTCGTGTTCTTGCACTCGGGATAATTCGAGCAGGCCAGGAACTCTCCGAAACGCCCGAACTTGATGGCCATCGGCGAGCCGCATTTCTCGCACACCTCGTCGGTCTCAACGCCGGTGCGCTTCACCTCGACCATCTCCTTGCCGGCGCGCGCGAGATCCTTGTTGAATTTCAACGAGAAGTCCTTCATGGCCTCGTGCCACTCCACGCGGCCTTCTTCGATCTCGTCGAGCTTTCCCTCCAGCTCGGCCGTGTACCCTTCGTCGATGATGTCGCCGAAGGATTGCTTGAGGAGCTTCGTGACCAGCATGCCGAGCTGCGTCGGGAAGAACTTGCCCTCCGACTTGTAGGTGTAATCGCGGGTCTGGATCGTGGTCATGATCGATCCGTAGGTGGACGGACGGCCGATGCCGTTCTCTTCCAGGGCCTTCACGAGCGTTGCTTCGGTGTAGCGCGGCGGCGGCTGGGTGAAGTTCTGTTTCGTGTCGAGTTTCACGAGCGCGAGCGGCTCGCCCTCGTTCATCGCCGGAAGGGCCTTGCTGTTGTCCGGCTTTTCGTCGTCGTCCTCGGCACCATCGACAGATGCATCCTGAAACACGGCCAGGAAGCCGGCGAACTTGAGAACTTCACCGGAAGCCCGCAGCGTGTAAGCACCGTTGCGGATGTCGACGTCGGTGACGTCGAACAAGGCGGGCTTCATCTGCGAGGCGACGAAGCGGTCCCAGATCAACTTATAGAGGTTGTACTCCTCGCGGGTCAGGTGGTCTTTGATAGCCTCGGGCTCGAATTCGAGCGAGGTTGGGCGGACGGCCTCGTGAGCCTCCTGCGCCTGTGCAGCTTTCTTGACACGATATACGTTCGGCTTTTCCGGGATGATATCCGCGCCATATTTTGTGCTGATATATTGTCGCACCTCGGCGATGGCATCGTCACTGATGCGGACCGAGTCGGTGCGCATGTACGTGATGAGACCGACGTGACCGAAGGCGCCCAACTCTTTGCCCTCGTATAGCTTCTGGGCGATCTGCATCGTGCGCTTGACCGGATACTTGAAGCGGTTGTACGCGGTGCGCTGCAGCGTCGAGGTGATGAATGGCGCGGCGGCAGTCTGGCGCTTTTCCTTGCGGACGATCGTCTCAACCGCGTAACTGCCGGACTTCAGCGCTGTCTCGATGACCCGCGCCTGCTCTTCGTTGGTAACGTCTGCTTTCTTCCCGTCGACCTTCGTCAGTTTGGCGATGAACTGCGGCGGAACGCCGGCGGCGAGCTGGGCCGCGAATGTCCAGTACTCCTCGGGGACAAACGCTTTGATCGACTCCTCGCGGTCGACGATCATCTTCATCGCCACCGACTGCACGCGACCGGCGGACAGACCGCGGCGGACTTTGTCCCAGAGCAGAGGGGAGAGTTTGTAGCCGACCAGGCGGTCGAGAACGCGGCGTGCCTGCTGCGCGTTCACCTTGTTCATGTCGATCTCGGTAGGCTGGTCGATCGCCTTCCGGACGGCGTTCTTTGTGATCTCATGAAAGAGGATGCGGCGGACTTTCGTAGCGTCGTTGCCGAGCAGCTTCATGACGTGCCAGCCGATCGCTTCCCCTTCGCGATCAGGGTCGGAGGCGATGTAGACGACGGTGGCCTTCTTGGCGGCTGCCCGGAGCTCGCTGACGACTTTCTCTTTGCCTTCGAGCACCTCGTAGGTCGGCTCGAACGTTTCCTCATCGACGCCGAGCTCGCTCTTCGGCAGATCGCGGACGTGGCCAACCGAAGCTTTGACGATGTAGTCGCTGCCGATGAACTTGTTGATCGTCTTTGCTTTCGCAGGAGACTCGACGATGACGAGGTTTTTGGCCATTGCGGAACGCCCCAAACTTCCACGTCGACGCCGGAATTCCTCGCGGGCGCATCATGCGCGCGCGTACGCGGGTGACGGGATGATCCAGGCGGGGGACGATAACACCGCACCGCGAGAAGGCCAAAATAACTACGGATCGTAGAGTCCGGCCAGCGTTCTGCGGTTGGGTTGGTCCGCGAAAATGGTGGCCGAGCCCTGGGCGACCAGCGCTGCCGGCCGTGCCGGCGCTACTCTTCTTCTTCGTCGTCTCCGCCGCCGGCGGCCTTGTACTTCTTCGTCTTGTTGTAGAGCGTCTTGTACGAGATGCCGAGGATCTCTGCCGTTTTGCGGCGGTCGCCGTCGGTCATCGTGAGCGTCTCTTCGATGACGATGCGCTCCACCTCTTCCATCGGCTGCCCCAGCGGGATCGTCACCCCGTTCTTCACGCGCCGCTTGCGCGCGCTAAGGAGCTTGTCCGGAAGGCACTCCACGGTCAGGCTGTTGCCCCGGGCCATGATGAAGGCACGGTTGATCACGTTGCGCAGCTCACGCACGTTGCCGGGCCACTCGTACTGCTGCAGCGCCTCGACGAAGTCCGCCTCGATGTTCTCGACCTTCTTTTCCTCGGTTTCGTTCAACTTCTGCAGGAAGAAGTGCGAGAAAAGCGGGATGTCTTCCAAGCGCTCGCGCAGCGGCGGGACCTCGATGGGAAAGACGTTGAGCCGGTAGTACAGGTCCTCGCGCATCTTTCCGTCGATGATGGCCTTCTGCGGATCGCGATTCGACGCGGCGATGACGCGAGCCTCGATGTAGATCTCCTCGTTGCCGCCCACGCGCCGGAACTTCCCTTCTTCGAGCACGCGAAGGAGCTTGACCTGCAACTCGATCGGCATCTCTGTGATCTCGTCGAGAAAGACCGTGCCACCCTTGGCCACCTCGAAGTAGCCCTCGCGCCGTTTGATGGCGTTGGTGAACGCACCCTTCTCGTGACCGAAGATCTCCGACTCGATGAGGGTGGGCGAGATCGCTCCGCAGTTGAAGGCGATGAACGGCTTGAGGCGCCGGCGCGACAGGGAGTGAATCGTGTTGGCGACGACTTCCTTTCCGGATCCGGACTCGCCGACGATGAACACGTTCGCGTCAGTGTTCGCGACCATCTCAATCTCTTCGAACAACTTCTGCATCCGCAGCGACTTGCCGACGAGATGGCCGAGTGCGCCCATCTTCTGGAGCTGACGACGAAGCTCGAGAATCTCCTGCTTCATCATCTGCTTGTCTTCGACCGACTTGAGGATGACCTGAAGGCGGGGGAGATCCACCGGTTTGGTGACGTAGTCCTCAGCGCCGACTTTCAGCGCCTTGACCGCTGAATCGACCGTGGCGTGCCCGGTGAGGATGACCACCGAAACGTCGGGATACGTTTCCTTGATGCGGTGCAACAGATCGAGGCCCGAACCATCGGGGAGCTTCAGATCGACGATGGCGACGTCAGGGACCATCTTGGAAACGGAGCTCCAGCCAGCCTTCACCGTATCGGCGACCTCGGCTTCGTAGCCCCATTCCTCGACCACGTCGGCCATTCCGGCGCTGGTCGCGCGGTCATCATCAACGATCAGCACTTTCTTCATTTATCCAACCCTGGAAAGGTGAGCCTGATTGAAACCTTATCACGATCCTCCACGGCGTTCAGCTCACCCCCATACGTTTCGGCGATGAGCCGCGCGGCCGCCAGCGAGAGGTCCGCATGGCCGAGCATATCCGTGTAGTAGAACTTGAAGATCTTTGTCACCTCAAAGTCTGCCGATGCCGGAGCTCCGGTGACCGCGACGGTGAAACGTCCAGAAGCTTTTTCGACGGTAACGACGCGCCCGTCCTCGATCAATACCTGTGACGCGCCCTCGAAAAACAGTTTGAAGGCCTGACGAATTCTTGAGTCGTGAGCCTGAACGTTGAATGCATCGCCGCTACCGTCGGTCTTCAATGCGACGCCCGCGGCGGCCTCGGAGCAGAGCCGGCAGAGGTCCACTTCCTGCGGCTCGCCTTCTCCCTTCGGCGGCGTCGAGAGAACGAAGAACGTGTCGAGGATGCGTGCCATGCGCCGCAACTCCAGCTCGATCGACTTCGCGTAGGCATTCACTTTCTCGTCTTCACCGCCGGCGAGCTTCGAGACCCGCATGCGCAGAAGCTCGAGGTTCAGCACAGCCACATTCAACGGCGTCTTGAGGTCGTGCGCCGTATCGGCGCTACGACGAAAGTTCGTCGAGGCAAAGCTCTCGAGCCAGGATTCCATAATCACCACAGGGATACGGCGCAAAGCGATGCAAGCTTGGCGCCGCTGCTCAAAGTACGATCAGTGGTCGCGGCTGATGCCGATCATCGCCACCGATTCCTCGAGGCGCGCCTGTGCACGATTGAACTCGGGATCGTGCGAGGAGAGGAATAGCAGCTCTTTCTCCGCCGCGATCCGCTCCGCTTCCGCGGCGGCAGGATCGATCTCGCTGGCCAGAACACCGCGTTCCGCCAGGACGATGACGCGATCGGGCAACACCTCGGCAAACCCCCACGAGAGAATGAGACGATGCACGACACCGCCGCTTCGATAGCGCATCTGGCCGATCTTCAACGTCGTCAACAAAGGCGTGTGGCCGGGCAGCACACCGATCTCGCCGTCGCTGGCAGGCAGAACGACCTCATCGACCTCAATGTCGATGATCTTCCGCTCGCGGGTAACGACGGTGAGATTGATCTTCGTCGGAAGAGCGTCGGCCATCTGGTTTCCTTACGCCGCCTCTTTCGTCATCTGCTCGGCTCGCTCGAGCACCTGCTCGATCGTCCCCATGAGCAGGAAGGCCTGCTCCGGGATGTCGTCGTGCTTTCCTTCCACGATCTCGCGGAAGCCTTTGATCGTATCGGCGATCTTGACGTACTGGCCCTTAATACCGGTGAACTGCTCGGCAACGTGAAAAGGCTGCGACAGGAACCGCTGAATCTTGCGCGCGCGGTTGACGATGACGCGGTCCTCTTCCGACAGCTCGTCGATGCCCATGATGGCGATGATGTCCTGCAGGTCCTTGTACTTCTGGAGAACGGCCTGCACGGCGCGGGCGGTGTTGTAGTGCTCGTCGCCGAGGATGCGCGGATCGAGAATCTTCGAAGTCGAGGCCAGCGGATCGACGGCCGGGTAAATCCCGAGCTCTGCGATCTGACGCGAGAGAACCGATGTGGCGTCGAGATGGGCAAAGGCGGTAGCCGGTGCGGGATCGGTGAGATCGTCCGCGGGAACGTAAATGGCCTGCACCGAAGTGATCGAGCCGCGCTTGGTGGACGTGATGCGCTCCTGCAGCTCGCCCATTTCCGTAGCGAGGTTGGGCTGATAGCCGACGGCGCTGGGCATACGGCCGAGGAGTGCCGACACTTCCGAGCCCGCCTGTGTGAAGCGGAAGATGTTGTCGATGAAGAGCAGCACGTCCTGACCTTCGGCGTCGCGGAAGTACTCGGCGACGGTCAGGCCGGTCAAACCGACCCGAAGTCGCGCACCCGGCGGCTCGGTCATCTGTCCGTAGATCAGCGCGGCCTTTGATTTCGAAGGATCGCCCGGAACGATGACACCGGTTTCCGCGAATTCCAGCCAGAGGTCGTTTCCTTCGCGCGTCCGTTCACCGACGCCCGCAAACACGGAGAAGCCGCCGTGCTCCTTGGCGACGTTGTTGATCAACTCCATGATCAGAACGGTCTTGCCGACGCCGGCACCGCCGAACAAACCCGTCTTGCCGCCCTTGGTGTACGGCTCGAGGAGGTCGATGACTTTGATGCCGGTCTCGAACATCTCAATGTTGGTGGACTGCTCGTCGAAGCGCGGCGGCTGGCGATGGATGGAAAGCTTCGTCTCGGAATTGACCGGGCCCTTGTTGTCGACCGGCTCCCCGAGGACGTTGAGAATGCGACCGAGCGTCTCGCGTCCGACCGGCACCATGATCGGGCCTCCGGTGTCGATGGCCTTCATGCCGCGGACCATTCCGTCGGTCGGCTTCATGGCGATACAGCGGACCTGATTCTCGCCGATGTGGTTGGCAACCTCGGCGACGACATCGATTGACACTTTCCCGAGCTCGCCATTGTCGACGATGCGGATTGCGTTGTAGATCGCCGGAAGGTGCCCGTCTTCGAATTCGATGTCGAGTGCCGGTCCGATGACCTGGATCACTTTGCCGACGTTCTGGGTCTTGGTGTCTTGGTTTGCCATGTCTTCTCCGTTGCCTATTGCGCGGCGGACGCGCCCGAGACAATCTCGATGATCTCTTTGGTGATGGCGGCCTGGCGGATGCGGTTGTAGGTCAGCGTCAGGTGATCGATCATGTCCGACGCGTTCTTCGTGGCCGCTTCCATCGCCGTCATGCGCGCTCCCTGTTCGGCGGCAGCCGACTCCAGGAGAACGCGATAAAGCTGAAACTCGATGTGCTTCGGCAGGAGGTCTGAAAGGATCTGCTCCGGCCCTGGTTCGTAGAGGTAGTCGATGGCGGGGCGGTTCGGGTCGACCTCGAACTCAGGCGCGATCGGAAGAAGCCGTTCCGCACGAACGTGCTGCGCGATGAGAGACTTGAATTCGTTGTAGACGACGTAGACGCCGTCGATCTTCTCGTCGACGAAGTCTTTGATCAGGCTGTCTGCGATCTCGTGCGCCACCTCGACTGACAGTGCCTGGGCGACGAAGACGTTGCGGCGGATGGGAATCGTACGCCGGCGGAAAAAATCGCCCGCCTTGCGGCCGATCGTCAGCAATTCCACACCCTCGAACGCGCTTTCGCGAATGAAGTTCTGCGCGGCGCGGATGACGTTGGCGTTGAACGCGCCGCACAGTCCGCGATCGGACGTGACGACCACCACGACGACGTTTCGCTCCGGCTCACGCGACTGCAACAGCGGATGCGCGTTGATGTCGACACGCGCCGCCACCGACGCCAATACCTGACGCAGTCCGCCCGCGTATGGGCGCGCGGCAAACATCCGCTCCTGTGCGCGACGCAGCTTCGCCGCCGCCACCATCTTCATGGCCTTGGTGATCTGCTGTGTGTTCTTGACGCTGCGGATCCGGCGCCGGATATCGATCGTGCTGGGCATGAGTGGTTAGGCCGCGAGAGCGTTCGCGTTGTCCTTGACGTACTGCGTTTTGAACTCGGTGATGGCGGTACGGATCGCTTGTTCGAGGTCGGCGTCGAACTTCGAGGCGGTCTCGAGGCGGTCGATCACGTCCTGTTTTTCATCGCTCAGGTATTGGTGCAACGCCGCTTCGAACGGAAGGACAGCGTTGACGGCCAGGTTGTCGAGGAACCCCTTGACGCCGGCGTAGACCGAAGCGGTCTGCAGGCCGATGCGCATCGGACGATACTGCCCCTGCTTGAGGATCTCGACGAGCCGACGGCCGCGGTTGAGCTGGGACTGCGTCGCTTTGTCGAGGTCGGAGCCAAACTGCGCGAACGCCGCCAGCTCGCGGTACTGCGCGAGATCAAGACGAAGCGTACCGGAGACGGATCGCATCGACCGCACCTGCGCCGAGCCGCCGACGCGCGAGACGGAGATGCCGACGTTGATGGCCGGCCGGACGCCGGAGTGGAAGAGATCCGTCTCCAGGAAGATCTGGCCGTCGGTGATGGAGATGACGTTGGTCGGAATGTAGGCGGAGACGTCGCCGGCTTGCGTCTCGATGATCGGGAGCGCCGTCAGCGAACCGCCGCCTTTCTCGTCTGCCATCTTCGAAGCGCGCTCCAGAAGCCGCGAGTGAAGATAGAAAACGTCGCCGGGATAGGCCTCGCGGCCGGGCGGACGGCGAAGCAGCAGAGAGATCTCGCGATAGGCCGCGGCGTGTTTGGAGAGATCGTCGTAGATGATCAGCGCGTGCTGCCCGTTGTAGAGAAAGTACTCGGCCATCGCACATCCGCCGTACGGCGCGAGGTATTGCATCGGCGCCGGGTCCGAGGCGGAGGCGTTCACGACGATCGTGTACTCCATCGCGCCGTTCTCTTCGAGCGTCCGCACGACCTGAGCGACGGTCGATTTCTTCTGACCGACGGCGACGTAAATGCAGGTTACGTTCTTGCCCTTTTGGTTGATGATCGTGTCGACGGCGACGGCGGTCTTGCCGGTCTGGCGGTCGCCGATGATCAGCTCGCGCTGGCCGCGGCCGATCGGGATCATGGCGTCGACCGCTTTGATGCCGGTCTGCAGAGGCTCTTTGACCGGCTTGCGGTCGACCACGCCGGGAGCGAGCCGTTCAATCGGGTAGAACTCGGTGGTGTTGATCGGCCCCTTCCCGTCGATGGGAACGCCCAGGGGATTGACGACCCGGCCGATCAGGGCCGCCCCGACCGGAACCGACATGATCTTGCCGGTACGTTTAACCTCGTCGCCTTCTTTGATGGCCGAGGCTTCGCCGAGGAGCACGACCCCGACATTGTCTTCCTCGAGATTGAGAGCCAGACCGGCGATGTCGTGCGGGAACTGGACGAGCTCACCAGCCATGACGCGATCGAGGCCGTAAACGCGGGCGATCCCGTCACCCACGGAGACGACGGTACCGACTTCAGAGACGTCGACGCCGCGGCCAATCCCGCTTAATTGCTGCCGAATAATCTCTGTGATTTCTTCTGCTTTCAAATCCACAGCCATAAAATCTCCCGAAAATGAATCATGCTAATGATTCGCGGAACTTCCCAATCTTCCCGGACACCGAAGCGTCGTAGACCTCGCTGCCGATCCTGGCCACAAACCCGCCGATGAGCTCAGGATCGACCGTGATGTCGACGTCGACCTTCGCGCCGACTTTGCGCTCCAGCATGGCGCGCAAATCAGCCTCTTCCTGCGATGAGAGCGGGCTGGCGGAGCGCACCTCGGCGGAAACGGTACCGGTGGCCTCGCGAATCATCGTGGTCAGACCGGCGACGATGTCCTTCAAGTTGTTTATACGGCGGTTGCGAATGAGCACATCGAGCAACCGTACGGCGAGCTCCGATAGCCCGAGACGTGTGGTGATCGCGGTCGTGACCTTGTTCTTCGAATCGAAGTCGATGCCGGGATTCGCGTACATCTCCTGCAGATCCGTCGACGACTTGCGCACCTGCTCAAAGCTGGTCAGCTCGTCTCGAAGTGCCGCCGCTCTCACAGGCGTCTGAGCGACGTCCATGATCGCGCGGGCGTAGGGTCTGGCGAATCTTCGGATCATGACTGCGCCTCGGCCACTTCGCGGACGCTTTCATCGAAAAGCCGCTCGCGGTCTTTGTCCGTGACAGTCTCCCGGAGAATCTGCTCGGCCCGCTGTGTGGCGAGTTGACCGGCGTATTCGGTCAGTTCATGCCGGGCACGCTTGAGGCGATTGTCCACCTCGTTGCGTGCCGACTGCAGGATCCTCTGCGCCTCAGCCTCGGCGGCGGCAATCAGCTCACGCTTCTGTTTTTCGCCTTCAGCCTGAGCACGTTCGTGAATCGAGCGGACGTCCGTTTCGATCTGGGTCAGCCGCGCCTGGATGTCGGCCGCCAGTTGGTCGGCCTTGGCGCGCCGCGCGCGCGCCTCCTCGGCGTCTGTCTGGATCTGGATTCGCCGGTTGACGAGAGCCTTCTTGATCGGTCCGCCGAGCGCCCAGGTGAGGACGCCGAGGAAGAGGATCATGTTGGCCAGCTTGAGTACCCAGCCCGGTATGAAGCCGAAGTAGGTCTTCGCAGCTTCGTGCTCCTCCCCGTGAGCCTCAGTCGCGTGCGTTTCCTGCGAGACCTTTTCCGCGCCTTGCGCGGCCGTGCTCGGGTTCGTCTGCGCAAAAAGGAGTACCGGAACGATCAGGAGAATAAGGATGAGGAGTCCATGTCGCATCAGACCGGCCTCCCCAGAATCCGCTCCGCGGCCAGCCGCGCCAGCGCTTCCGATTCGGTGGCGATTTTCGTACGTGCCGCGGCCACATCGCCCTTAAGTTTCTCGTCAGCTTCGTCGATGATGCTTCCGGCTTCGGTATGAGTCTTCTCGACGATCGACGTGCGATATGCGGAGGCTTCCCTTCGAAAATGGTCGCGCACGTCCGCGGCCGCGTGTCGGGCCGCGTGAAGTTTCTCTTCCATCAACGTCGTCGCTTCGCTGAAGCGCGCCATCGATTGTTCGTAGACCTCGTTCGCCGAACGCACTTCGTTCTCACGGGCCTCGATCACCTGATTGATCGGCCGGAGGAAGAACTTGCTCACGATCAGGTAGTTCAGGATGAAAATCACCATGATCGCGAGCAGAGAGTAATCGGGCGTTAGATTGATTTGCATAGACTGTTTGGAGCCGGAAAAAGAGGGCGCGCAGAACCGACGCCCAACCCCGAGGCGGCGGTTGTATACCACAAGGGAAAGAAGGTTGTCACCTCACCGGTTACCCTTTCCGTGTCAGAAAGAACGCAGGATGAAACATACACGCGCATCCTCGATCGCGCGGATGATTTCTTTCGTTCCGTCGCCGAGGTCCAGCCGCGGAACCTGCTGTGCGGTAAGGGTTGTTCCCTCTGCTGCTACGGTCTCTTCGAGATCGGGTCCGGCGACGTTCCCCTGATTGCCGAAGGACTGGAGAGGCTGCATCCCAAGCGCCGTAAGATGATCATCCGGCGCGCCCAGGAGATCGTTGCTTCGTCGAGCCATCCCGACCTTCGCCAGTGTTCCGCGGCGGAAAAGGAATCGTTTTTCACACGAACGGCATCGACTCCGTGCCCGAACCTGAACGAGCGCGGCGAATGTCTGATGTACGAGCATCGCCCGCTCGTTTGCCGTACATTCGGCCTTCCGCTGCGCGATGCCGAAAACTACATCGGCGACATCTGCGAGCTGAATTTTCGCGAGGCGCCGCAGACCGACCGCGAGACCGCCGCTTGGGACCTTCAGTGGGAAGACGCGCTCGGCGTCGAGGACGAATACACCATCCCCGAGGCCATCGTGCTGGTCGCTCGGCTGCGGGGCTGGTGAGGAAAGTTACTGGGTTGCTAGGTTGCTTCGTTACTGAGCAGGTGTGGCTGAGTGACTCAGCAAGTCAGCAACCTTGCGACTTAGCAACTACGCTTACGCCTTTGCCGCGATGTTCGTCACCGTGGCAGGCTTCTTCTCACCCATCACGCAGTTGCCCTGGAAGATCGCCCCTTCCTCGATGATCAGGGCTGGCGTTTCGATATCGCTGTAGACCTTGCCGTTGCGATGGATCTCGACCCGCTGCGCGGCGACGATCTTGCCGACGATGGTGCCGCTGATGGCGATCCGTCCAACGTGAACGTCGCCTTCGATGTGTGCGCTTTCCCCTACGATCAGCTCGTTCTTCGACATGATCTTGCCGTTGAAACGGCCGTCGATGCGCATCGTGTCCTCGAACTCCAACTCGCCGCGAAACGACGAGCCGTGATCGAGAAAGCCGTTCAATTCACCGCTCTTATTCTTCATCTGTTCACCCATGCCTTTCTTCTGCCGGCCGCGCACGAGGAGCACCACGGCGATCGCCGCCACGATCATCATCGCCGCGGCCGCGATCAGCGTTCCGTTAACGGCGTCTCCCCATCAATTCGTCGACGACACGAATCAACTCGTCTTCGCTGCCGTAGCGGATGTGGATCACGCCTCCGCGCCGTCTGCGGTCGATTTCAACTTTTGTACGTAAAGTCCTTTGAAGCTTGTCTTCCGCATCGCGCGTGAAGACATCTTTCTCTTTCTCTTTCTTCTCCACCGCCTTCGGCGAGCTCTCCGACGCCAGCATCTCCGTCTGTCTGACGTTCAGGTTTTTCCGGACAACACGATCCGCAAGTTGCTCCTGTTTTTTCGGCGAGTCGATCGCCAGGAGCGCTCTTGCGTGCCCCATGGAGAGCTGTCCGGACGCCAGAAGCTTCTTCACAGGGTCGGGCAACTTGAGGAGACGCAGGAAGTTAGCGACGGTCGATCGTTCCTTGCCGACGCGCTGGGAAATCTCCTCCTGTGTGAGCTGGAAATCGTCGTGAAGCTGGTGATAGGCAAGCGCCTCTTCAATGGGATTGAGGTCTTCGCGTTGGATGTTCTCAATGAGAGCGATCTGTAGTGCGTCGCCTTCCTGCATCATCTCTTTGATGAGAGCAGGAACGGTGGTCAGACCGGCTTTTTGGGCGGCGCGGAATCGGCGCTCGCCGGCGATCAGCTTGTATTTGTCGCCGGCTCGCGTGACGACGAGCGGCTGAACGATTCCATGCTGGCGGACGCTTCGCGCAAGCTCTTCGATCGACGCCTCGTTGAACGTCTTGCGCGGCTGAAAGGGATTCGGCTGGATCTGCGAGATCGGGATTTCAGCGAGGCCGGGCGTCACCTGAGCCTCAAGCGGTTCCTGCCGCTGAGGAATGAGAGCGCCGAGACCACGTCCGAGCACTTTCTTGTGGTTCATCAGATCACGTTCTCCGCGCGCTGAATGAATTCCCGGGCCAGACTGACGTACGCTTCGCTTCCGCGCGACCGGATGTCGTACAGAATAATCGGTTTACCGAACGACGGTGCCTCGCTGAGGCGGACATTCCGCGGGATGACCGTCTTGTAGACCTTGTCGCCAAAGTGCGTACGCACCTCTTCGGCGACCTGGCGAGTGAGGTTCATCCGCTCGTCGTACATCGTCAGGACGATCCCTTCGATCTCCAGATCGCGGTTGACGGCGCCACGCACGCGCTCGATCGTGGCCAGGAGCTGGGAGACTCCTTCGAGCGCGAAGTACTCGGCCTGCAGAGGAACGAGAACGGAGTTCGCGGCGGTCAGGCCGTTGACCGTCAGCAGTCCAAGTGACGGCGGCGAGTCGATGAGGACATAGTCGTAGTCGGCGGCTACCGGATCGAGAATTCGTTTGAGGTAATACTCGCGCCCGATGGCGTCGCGCAGCTCCACCTCAGCGCCCACAAGGTCGACCGATGAAGGCGCCAGAAACAGCGTCGGGATCTCGGTCGGACGGATGATCTCTCGCAACGGCGTGTTGTCGATGAGCACGTCGTACATCGAGGGCTCCGCATCGGTCACGCCGATACCCGAGCTTGCATTTGCCTGCGGATCGAGATCGACGAGCAGCACGCGCCGCTCACAAGCGGCGACCGATGCGCCGAGGTTGATCGCGGTCGTCGTCTTGCCGACACCGCCCTTCTGGTTCGCCAGAGCGACGATCTTCGTCATCAGTCCGTCTGTTCCACGTGGAACGTGAGAGTCACGAGGTAATTCGAGGTACCGCGAGGCAGGGCGAAGATCTCTCCTTTTTTAAAACTGGAAATCGGCGGAAGGTCAGGCATACCCTGAAAGAGAGCGATGCGCCCACCCCGATCCATCCAAGGCGCGAGCATCGGCACCCATTCCTCCGGATTTCCAACTGCGCGCGAAGTGACGAGAGAGAATCGAAGCTCAGGCGGGAACCGGGTCACGGCGCGCGCCAATCTATCACCGTAAACCACAGCGTTCAATTCGCACTCCCGAACGATGTGTTTCAGGAAGGCCCACTTTTTCCGGTCGGCTTCGACGAGGTGAACGCGCGCTCCCGGCGAAACGATCGCCATCGGAATCGCTGGCAGCCCTCCCCCGCTGCCAAAGTCGAGGATGTCGCCGCTAGGCTTGAGAATCACGGCAGCGGCGAGAGCCTCGGCAATATGGTCGTCTAGGTTTGCCTTCGCTTCGGGACCGACGAGGTTGATGCGTTCGTTCCAGCGGAGGAGCTCGCGCTTGTACGTCTCGATCATCGCGTTCATGCGATTCGAGCGGCGCCACGCCTGAGGTGCATCCGGACGATCGAGATCGCCGCAGGGGTCACGCCCGGGATGCGGCTGGCCTGCCCGAGGGACACAGGCCGGACAAAACTCAGCTTCTCGACCATCTCGCGGGAGAGACCGGGAAGCCGGTACGACATGTCCAGCGGAATCCGTAACCCATCCTCGCCCGCCTGACGCGCTGCTTCTCGCTGCTGCCGATCGATATAACCGGCGTAGCGAGCCTGGCTGACCACGCCGTCCGACTCCTCCTCGCTCAGGGCCCGGAACGCGTCCGCGACCTCGGGCAAAACGGATTCGCAGACATCCGTGAAGCGCTCGATATCAAAATCTGACCGCTGCATTAGATGGGCGATCGTCGCTTTCTCGTGCAGCGGGACATTCGCGGCGGAAAGCCACGCAAGCGTCTCGCGGTCGGGCGTCAGGCCGGCCGATTCGGCAACTTCTCGCGCCCGCTGCATGCGCGCGACCCTCGTGTCAATCCTCCGTTCGCGCGCGCCGTCAAGAATACCGAGACGGGAAGCGACCGGCGAAAGGCGCTCGTAAACTGAGTCACAGCCAAGAAGGAGGCGATGCTCCGCGCGCGATGTGAACATCCGGTACGGCTCCTCCGTGCCTTGCGTGACCAGATCGTCGATCATCACCGCGGCATACGCCTGATCGCGGCGGAGGATGACCGGCTCTCCTCCTCGGACCTTCTGAAGTGCGTTGATTCCGGCAAGCAGCCCCTGCGCTGCCGCTTCCTCGTAGCCGGAAGTGCCGTTGATCTGCCCTGCGAGGAAGAGGCCTTCGACGCCGCGAACCTGTAGCGTCGGATCGAGCTGTTCAGGATTGACGAAGTCGTATTCGACCGCATATCCGTAACGGGCGATGACCGCATTTTCGAATCCCGCGAGCGAGCGAACGACGCCATCCTGTACGTCGGCGGGAAGCGATGTTGAGATGCCGTTGAGGTAGAGCCACGGATGCTCGAGGCCTTCCGGCTCGACAAAGACCTGATGGCGCTCCTTCTCCGCGAATCGGACCACCTTGTCTTCGATCGACGGGCAATACCGTGGACCGGTGGCGTGGATCTGGCCGGAGTACATCGGGGCGCGGTGGAGATTCGCACGGATCAGGTCATGCGCAACAGAACCCGTATAAGTGAGATGGCAGAGCACCTGCGGGAGCGCAAGCTGATCGGTCAGGATCGAAAACGGCCGCGGCTTCGCATCGCCCGGCGCCTCTTCCAGTTTCGAGAAGTCGACGGAGTTGCGGTCGACGCGCGGAGGTGTTCCTGTCTTGAGCCGGCCCAACTTGAGGCCGAGGTCGCGAAGCGAATCCGAAAGCGTTTCTGAAGCCGGTTCGCCGAAACGGCCGCCGGCGGTCTGTACCTCGCCGGAGTGCATCAACGCGCGGAGAAACGTACCGGTGGTAACGATGACGGCCCGCGCGGCGAGCCGCGTGCCGTCTTTGAGCGTGACACCTCGAACCGCCGCGCCATCACGAAGAAGGGAGGCAACGGAGCCCTCCACGATCGTCACGTTCGGCTCGTCGGCCAGGATCTGCTGGACCGCCGAGGCGTATAGGTCACGGTCGCACTGAGCGCGGGGACCTTGAACGGCCGGACCTTTGGAGCGGTTCAGAACCTTGAACTGGATACCAGCGCGGTCGGTCGCCTCCCCCATCAACCCGCCGAGGGCATCGATTTCCTTGACCAGATTCCCTTTGGCTAGTCCGCCGATTGCCGGGTTGCACGACATCCGTCCGATGGCATCCCGCAACATCGTCACGAGCGCAACGCGCACTCCACCGCGGGCGCAGACGCGCGCCGCCTCTGCGCCGGCATGGCCACCACCGATGACGATCACGTCGAACATGTTTCACGTGGAACAGCCGCGAGAGAGTGCTCACTTCCCGATGCAGAACTTGGAGAAGATCTCCGCAAAAACCTCATCGCACGTGATTGCTCCCGTGAGAAGTCCGAGGGAGGTCGCGGCACGGTAGAGATCGACGAGGATCACCTGCTCCTCGAGTCCGCCATCCAGCGCGGCCAGAGCCATCTTAAGTGCCTCCCTGCAACCAAGCACAGCCTGATGCTGGCGCTCGTTGACCAGGCTCCCCTCCGGCGCAGCGAACTCTTCGCGAACCAGTCCATCGAGCCTCCCCATCAACTCGTTGATCCCGCGCTCCGCACTGACACTGATGCCGATTTCGCCGGGCGGAGCAGGAGCAAGATCGGTTTTCGTATAGACGACAATCGCTCCAGGAAAGGCGTCCAGTTCGTCTTCCGCGTTGAGACCCGCGGCCGAATCGACTAGGTAAAGAACAATGTCGGCGGTCGATGCCGCATCGCGGGCGCGCGCGATGCCGATCTCCTCGACCGCGTCGCCACTCGTTCGCAACCCCGCGGTGTCCGCGATCGTCACCGGCAGTCCGCCGATCTCGATCGTCTCGCGAACGATGTCCCGGGTCGTCCCAGGAATGGGGGTGACGATCGCGCGGTCGCCGCCAACCAGCCGGTTGAGCAGCGTCGACTTGCCCGCGTTCGGCCGCCCCAGGATCACCAACATGAGACCGGATGTCGTAGCTCTGCCGCGACTGTACGTCTCTGCAAGCGCATCCGTCTCCGTGATCGATCGCTCGATTTCGCGACGCGCATCGTCGCGGGAAATGAACTCGTACCCTTCCTCTGAAAAGTCGAGCGCAGCCTCAAGGCGGGAGATGACGAAAAGGAGCGTTTCGCGAACAGTCACCGCGCGACGGCTCAGGACTCCGTGCAGATTGCCAAGCGACAGCTTTGCCTGCAGCGCGGTGCGCGAGTTGATGAGGTCACCAATCGACTCCGCCTGTACGAGATCGAGCTTGCCGTTCAACACGGCGCGCTCCGTAAACTCCCCCGGCTCGGCCAGCCTCGCGCCCAACCCCATCACCGCGACGATCACACGCCCCACGAGCAGTGGGCTTCCGTGCAGCGTCAACTCGACGAGATCGTTGCCCGTGAATGAATGCGGCGCCGCGTAGCGGACGGCAATGCATTCGTCGAGCGGTTCGCCATCAAGCATTAATTGCGTCAAGGTGGCAATCCTCGGCTCCGGCGCGACACACCCGAGTGTCCCCAGGATCGCAGCGCTGCGAGGTCCGTCAATCCGGACGATGGCCAGCGCTCCCCTGCCGAGCGGCGTGGCGGGAGCGACGATCGTGTCGAGCTCTGTTTGCAGTGTTACCAAGTTGCCGGGTTACCGATCCATGCCCGAGGCAACTCGGCAACCGGGCAACCCGCCAACTACTCTGCCGCTTTCTCGCGCGTGACGATCGCCACCCGTTTGTAGAAGCCGTCGCCGCGCGATTCTGTCGTCACATCTGCATCTTCCTGAAGCGCGAGGTGAACGATGCGCCGTTCGATCGGAGTCATTGCCGGCAGGAGTTGCTCGCGCCCGCTGGCGCGGACACGGTCGGCCAGATCCCGGGCCTTCTCCGCGAGCTGCTCGGCCCGGCGCTCCTTGAACGCTTCGCAATTCAGCTCGATCTCTTTCTCGACCTTGCGGCCGACCAAAGCCTTGTTTCCGAGAACCTGCATCGCATCGAGCAGTTCGCCGTGTTGTTCGGTCAGAAGCCGCGAGTCGCTGCCGAAGAGCCGGACGATGATCTGCGTCTCGTTCTCCTCGGTGCGGATCTCGAGCTGCAGTGTTGCAAGCTCCAGCACGCGCGCATACCAGGCCCGCACGACGCCGGCCTGCTCCGACTCCGGCCCCTGCTCCGGGATTTCTCCGGCGAAGCGCTCGAAGTCGCCGGTCTGGAAGTCGTCTTCATGCTCTCGCCGCGGCCCGCGTCCACGGTTTTCTCCGGAAGAACGCCCACCGCGATCGCGGCCATCTCCACGTCGGCCGCGGCCACGGTCGCCGCGTCCCCGTCCGGCTCCGCTCGCATGCCGCGACGACGTTCCGGGAATTGAGACAGCGGCCGGCTGCTGCGCTGGTTTCTCTACCGCGGCATCGTTTACCTCGGCTTCGACAACGATGCGTTTGAAGCCACCGAGAAAGCCCCGTTTCTCGAGAACGACGTGATACGTCAGTTGCACACGTTCGACGCCAAGCGCTTCCGACGCCATCGTCAGTGCTTCATCGAGACTCTTGCCTTCGAATCGTTGGGCCATGGCCAGTTTCGCTCCCAATCACGCCGGCTGCGGACCGTCGGACGGATCCTTGAACTTGTTCATGATGAGCTGTTGCGCAATCGTCAGGAGATTCTGCATCAGCCAGTAAAGCACGACGCCCGTCGGGAACTCCTTGAAAATCCAACCCATGACCAGCGGCATGATCAGGAACATCCGCTTCTGGGCCGGGTCCGCCGTCGACGGCGTGATGGCCTGCTGGACGAACATGGTAATCGTCATCAGAACCGGGGTGATGTAGTAGGGGTCCTTCATCGACAGATCGTGAATCCACAGCATGAACGGCGCACCGCGCAACTCGATCGCGTGGGTAAGGAGGCCGTAGAAACCCCAGAGGATCGGGATCTGCAGCACGAACGGGAGACAGCCGCCGGCAGGATTGATTCCCTCCTGCTGATACAGCTTCATCATCTCCGTGTTCATCTTCTGCCGCTGGTCCGGATCGGTCTTGGCCTTCTTGTAGCGCGCCTTGATGGCTTCCATCTTCGGCTGCAGCTTCTGCATCTTCTTCATCGAGACGATCCACTTGTGCTGCAGCGGATAGAGCACGACTTTGATGATGATCGTCAGGGCGATGATGGAGAAGCCGTAGTTTCCAATGAAGCGGTTCAGCCAGAGCAGCGCGGCCAGGAAGAAGCGGGCGATGATGCCGAAGTACCCTAGCTGCAGCGTCTTCTCGAAGCCGTAGCGATCGACGACGGAGGCTTCCTTCGGACCGAAGAACGCTGCGCCGGAAACGACACCGTCCGGCGCCGCGTTCACGGCGGCATACAGCTCACGGCGCTTCTCGTTGTTGGCGCCGGCGGGGACGTCGATGGCGCGCAGAATCGCTCCGGATGATTTCTCCGGCCGCAGCACCGCGAGGAAATAGTTGTCTTCGATTCCGACGTACTGAACCGTCGGGAAGATGCTCAGCGTGTCCGCTTTTTCACGGCGAACATTCTTGAGGCTGTCGTCGCGCTGGACGACGCCATTCCCCGTGATGATGAATTGGTTGTCCTTCTCTTCCGGTGCCAGGGTCCTGATTCCAGGACCGATGGCGACGCGGTAGGCAATCGGTGGCGCCACGGAGACAGAGAAGTTAAAGAGGTACTCGTTAGTGAAGCGGAACGTCTTCGTGACGGTGTGAGCGCCGTCGGACCAGCGGTACTCGATGACGTGCGCTCCCTTCTCATCGAATTCACGAACGGCGTAAAGCGCCCCGTTCGCGAGCCTGGTGAACTTCGCGTCGGTAGCCTCAATCGCGAACGGGAAGTCGGTTCGGTTCGGCTCGCGGTCTTTGACCAGCTCGACTCTCGTCTGATCGGTCTTCGAGCTCGGTTTCGCTTTGTAATGCGCGAGTTGAAACGAAATCATCTCCGCGCCGTGGTTTGAGAAACGAGCGACGAAATCGCGTCTCTCGATCGTTGAGATCGTCTGTGCCGAGGCCACGATCGGCTCGGAGGGCGGAACGACGGCGGGGGTCTCGGTCGTGGCCGGCGCTGCCGTCGTCGTTGTCGAAGGAGCCGCGGACTCGGCCGCGGTTGCCGTGGACGTCGTCGGTGGAACCGCCGTGGATGTCGTCCCCGTTACCGCCTCGTTCGCAGGCAGTGGTTTCTTCATCAGATCGGGGAAAAGCTTCGGAGCGACCGCTGCCCAAAGCCAGAGGAAGCCGATCGAGATCAGAACTGCTACAAAGATTCGTTTTTCCATCTCAAGGGACCGGGTCCCAACCTCCAGGGTTGAACGGGTGACAGCGGGCTAGCCGCCGCAGGCCTAGCCAGACGCCGCGCAGTGTGCCGTGCTTTTCGATCGCTTGCATCATGTAAATCGAGCAGGTGGGATCGAAGCGGCACATCGGCGGCAGCAGCGGCGAGAGAAATCGCTTGTAGAAACGGAGCGGTGCGAGAGCGAGTGCGCGCATAGCTCATCGGGAGGTGCCGTTCTCATTCGCGACGCGGTGCAGGGCGCGCTGGAGGTCGAGACTGTATTCCGCCCAGGCTGCCTTGGCAGCGTTCGGTTTGATGTTCACGACGAAGTCCAACCCGCGGCCGTCGAGGCCGAGCGGCCCTCGTTGCCGGCGGTAGACCTCGCGAGTCCACCGTTTCAGCCGGTTGCGTACGTTTGCCTTGCCGCTCTTTCTGGTCGCGGTGATCCCGACCCGCGAATAGGCAAGGCTGTTGGCGGCAAAAAAGAGAACGCTGTAGCGGGAAAAGAGTTTGCGGCCGGCTTCGTAGACGCGAAGGAACTCGCGACGTTTCGCCAATCGTTTCTCTTTCGGCAGAGCCTCGGAGCTGGCGGAGAGTCCGCCGGCATCGGATGGCAAAGGGTTAGACCGCCAGGCGCTTGCGGCCCTTGCGGCGGCGGCGCGAAAGCACCGCCTGCCCGTCTTTGGTCCGCATCCGGACCAGGAAGCCGTGGGTGCGCTTGCGGCGGTGATTGTTCGGCTGAAATGTACGCTTCATGATTTCCTTAACCTTCTGAAAAGAAAGCGGGGAGTATAGCGACGGGTCGGAGGGTCGTCAAACCAGCCAGCGTCCGGGCGGAACGTGGGGTGGTAGTGGGCTATTCCTCTCGATGTCTGGCGTTTACGCGGTTGCGGGTCTCGCGGCAGCGATGTTCCGGGAGGCTTAGCAGGCGGAAACAGCGTACCCACCCGGACCGTGTAACCCCAGACCGCGAGACGTGTAACCACGCAACGCGACTCCGCGCGATGGTGTGCTATATTCGCTCCCCTTTTTCAGGTCCAGATTTTCCACAGATGTGGAAAAGTTGTGGATTATCAGAAAGATAGGTCCCCGTTCTTTCCGCTAAGAGCTCGCCATGAATCTCTGGAAGCAAGTCCTCGATCGGCTGGAGCAAACCATTGACAGCACTCAGTATGAGGCTTGGTTTGCCCCGACCCGCTTCCTGGCCCAGAAGGGAGACACGATCGATGTCAGCGTGCCGTCACAGCGCTTCGTCAGCGAGATCCGCCAGAACTACGCGCAGCAGATCCGGGTCATCCTCGACGAGCTATCGACCGATCATCTGAACCTCCATCTGGTTGCGGACACCGAGGCTGGCGGTGAGACCCTCGTTCCGCTGGGTCCACCGCCGACCGTCGACCTTCCGGTTTCGATCTTTAACCCTCGCTATCGATTCGAGACATTCGTCGTCGGCAAATCGAATGAGCTGGCCTTTGCCGCGTCGAAGTCGATCGCCGAAAACCCCGCCGGCTCGTTCAATCCGCTCTTCATCTACGGTGGCGCAGGCCTCGGTAAGACACATCTGATCCAGGCCATCGGCCAACAACTTCGGGATGGTGGCCGTTCAAAAGTCGTCTACATGTCTGCCGATTCGTTCGTCACCGAGCTCATCACATCAATCCGCTACGACCGCATGCAGCAGTTCCGTGACCGTTACCGCAAGGTTGACGCACTGCTTCTCGACGACATCCAGTTCATGGCTGGCAAGGAACGGACGCAGGAGGAGTTCTTTCACACGTTCAACGCGCTGTATGAATCGCAGAGGCAGATCGTCTTCACCTCCGACGCGCCGCCGAAGGAGATCCCCACTCTCGAGGATCGTTTGCGTTCCCGCTTTGAGTGGGGCCTGATCGCCGATATCCAGCCGCCTGATCTCGAGACGAAGGTAGCGATCCTCCGCAGGAAGGCCGAAGAGAAGAAGATCGACCTGCCTCATGATGCCGCGCTGTTTGTCGCCGAACGTGTGCGGACGAACATCCGTGAGCTGGAAGGGCTTCTCAACCGCATCGCCGTGTATGCCTCGATGAGTGGGCACAAGCTTTCCCTCGAGCTCGTACGCGAGGCGCTGAAGGATCTCCTGTCGAAAGACAACAAGCCGATCACTCCGCCGGAGATCATTCGGGTTGTGGCCGCGCACTATGGCACCACGGTGACGAACCTGAAATCCAAATCCAACGCCCAGACCATCGCTTTCCCTCGGCAGGTGGCCATGTACATGTGCAAGCACCTCACGGATCTCTCGTACCCGGAGATCGGCCGCGTCTTCAACAACAAGCATCACTCCACCGTGATGTACTCCGTCGAGAAGATCGACGAGAAGATGCAGAATGACCCGCAGTTCACGCGCGTCATGGAAGGCTTGATGAAGCAGTTCCGATAATCGCGTGACCTCGCGGCCAACTCACGGGCAACCACTTTCCACAGTCTCTGCGGAAAGGTCCGCTGAAAACCTGCGGACAAAGCCGGCCACAACCTTCCGCCCCGTTGCACCTGCGGAAAACAGCCGCAATCTCCGTCGTTTCTCCGCATCGAAACCCGCAGTTCACCGCGGGAGGAACTGCTATACTTTCGAAACCTTTGCAGTCTGATGCCGAGTTTTTCCGCACGCATCTACTGCTTCCACTACTAAGAATAAAGACTTTATTTCGAAGGAAGAGACATGGAGCTGACCGTCGCGAAAGCTGATCTTCAGAAAGAGCTGCAGCTCTGCCAGGGAGTCGTCGAAAAGCGTTCGACGATCCCGATCCTCTCGAACGTACTGCTCCGCGCGGCGGACGGTCGTTTGCAGATGGCCGCGACCGACTTGGACGTCACGATTCTCAGCTCCTGTCCGGCGCGCATCACCACTCCAGGTGGCGTGACGATCGAAGCGAAGCGGCTCTTCGACATTGTCCGCTCGCTTCCCGATGATGATGTTCACATCACGTTGCAGGAGAACAACTCGCTTCTTCTCGATTCCGGGACCGCGAAATTTCGTCTTCTCGGTTTGCCCGCCGAAGACTATCCGACCTTGCCGACAGTCAACGTCACCGAGGCATACGACATCCCGCTCGACGAGCTCAAGACGATGGTGGCGAAAGTCAAGTTCGCGATCACGCATGAAGAGACGCGCTTTCAACTCAACGGCGCGCTTCTGAAAGTGATGCCGACGAAGATGGAGATGGTCGCTACCGACGGTCATCGCATGGCGCTGATCAACTTTCCGCAAGGAAGCAACGGGAAAGGCAAAGTCAACGAACTGACGATTCTCGTCCCACGTAAAGCGCTCGAAGAAATCCTCCGCCTGGAGGCGGGAGAAGATGGCACGGTACGTTTCGGCGTCTCGGAGAACCATCTCTTTTTCGAGGCGGCGGAGAGGCGGCTGTTGGCTCGCATGATCGACGTGAACTTTCCGAATTACATGGAAGTCATCGCGCGCGATAACGATCGTAAGGTGCTCGTCGATCGGGAGCGACTGCTCGCCACGATCCGGCGAATCTCCCTGGTTGCCAACGAGAGGACGCGAGCGGTCCGTTTCGATTTCGCGCCTGGGAAGCTGACGGTCTCGTCGACCAACCCGGAGCTTGGCGACGCGCGTGAGACTGTCCCCATCGACTACGCTGGCAATCCCTTCTTCGTCGGCCTCAATGCTGCCTACGTGACAGACTTTCTGAGCGCCGTCGACACGCAGCAGGTCTCTCTCGATCTGAAGGACGAGAACAGTCAGTGCATCGGCCGTCCGTCGTCGAACGACGCGGACCTGGCATACGAGTACCTCTACGTGGTCATGCCGATGCGTCTGACGGCGTGAGCCGGCACGGCCCAGACCGTGATTCTCCGTAGCCTGACAAACCAGAACTTCCGCAACCTCGCTTCCGAGGCCGTTGCCTTTCACGATCAGGTCAACATCGTCGTCGGACGCAACGGCCAGGGCAAGACGAACCTTCTCGAGGCGATTTACTTTCTGGCCACGACCAAATCGTTTCGCACCGCGCGCACCGGCAGCCTGTTCCGATTCAGTTCTTCGAGTGTCTTCGTCTCCGGGCTGCTGCATCGCTTTGGCGTGGACAAGACACTCTCCGTCGGCTTGGAGACCGGCGAAGCCAGACGCCGTGCGCTGATGATCAATGGCGAGCGCGTGGCGCTGGGGGCGTACGTCAACACGATCAGCGTCTTTGCCTACTCGTCCGCGCGCCTGGACATTCTTCGCGGATCACCGGAAGAACGCCGGCGTTTTCTCGATCGCGGCATCGCCAGCATCGACCCGGCGTATCTCGAAGCGGTCAGCCGATACGGCCGCGCACTACGGCAACGCAACGCGCTCCTTGCGAGCGGTGACACGTCATCGCTCAATGCCTGGGATGCCGAGCTCACCGCCGCCGCAGCCCCGCTCCGCGGCGGCCGTGCCGCGTACACGGAAGCGCTCCTCGGGGCCTTCGCCGAGATCGTTGCCGAGCACGGCTATCACATCCGCCACCTCTCGATCTCCTACCATCCCAGCACGGTCGACGATCTGGCGCGCATTCGCCGCGACGAGCTGCGGGCGCGGATGTCGCTGGTGGGGCCGCAGCGGGACGTGCTCGAGTTTTCAGTCGACGGAAGACCTGCGGCCGAGGTGTTGTCCGGGGGCGAGCAGAAGATGGTCGTTCTCTTCCTCAAATTCGCCAAACTGAACCTTTTCAGGCGTCGATTTGACGAGCCCGCCCTCTTTCTTCTCGACGACATCGATGCCGAGCTCGACCTCGAAATCCTCGAACGGCTCCTCCTCAAACTGCCCTCCCGGACGCAGGTTTTTGCAACGTCTGCAAAAGAGCGGTTCCTGCGGACACTCGAGGCCGGACCGCATCGACGGTTACTCATTGAAAACGGGCTAGTTACGTCGATATCCGATTTGCCGTGAAACGTTCCGTGGAACGCAATATTCGCGGTACAATTCGGCGTTCTCCGTGGTGGCGTGTTCCTCGCCCAAATGGCTCGTCGGGAGACGCGCCAACCTACCGCATAAACCAGCGCTGGAAAGCAATTGAATGGCAGACGACTACACCATCGATGAGAGTGATGCGCAGACCGAGTTTGACGCGTCCGAAATCACGCCTCAGACCCCCTCGATCGCCGGTGACTACACCGCGGAAGACATCAAGGTTCTCAAAGGACTGGACGCCGTCCGCAAGCGCCCGGGCATGTACATCGGCGACACCGATGACATCACCGGTCTGCACCACATGGTGTACGAGGTGGTCGACAACGCCATCGACGAAGCGCTCGCCGGCTACGCCAACAAAGTCCTCGTCACGATCCACACCGACAACTCGGTAACGGTGGAAGACAACGGCCGTGGTATCCCGGTCGATCTCCACAAGGAAGAGAACCGCTCCGCGGCCGAGGTCATCATGACCGAGCTGCATGCCGGCGGGAAGTTCGACAACAACTCGTACAAAGTCTCCGGCGGCCTGCACGGGGTCGGCGTCTCCGTCGTCAACTTCCTCTCCGAGTGGCTGGAGCTGGAGATCCATCGCGACGACTACGTCTGGCGCCAGCGCTACGAGGGCGGCGTGCCGACGAAGCCGATCGCCCGCGGCGAGAAGACCGCCCAGCGCGGCACGCTGGTCACATTCAAGGCCGATCCGGCGATCTTCTCCGTGACGGAGATGAACTTCGAAACACTCTCGCAGCGTCTTCGCGAGCTGGCCTTCCTCAACTCCGGCGTCTTCATCGCCATCGCCGACGACCGGACCGAGAAGAAGCACGAGTTCTGCTATCAGGGCGGCATCGTCTCGTTCGTCAAGGATCTGAACAAGAACAAAGTGCCGCTGCACGACGATCCGATCTTCATCCGCGACGAGAAAGATGGCGAAGCGGTCGAGATCGCGCTGCAGTGGAACGAGGGCTACACCGAGAACCTCTACTGCTTCACGAATACCATCAAGAACCTCGACGGCGGCACTCACCTCGTCGGGTTCAAGGCCGCGCTGACGCGGACGATGAACAAGTACATCGACGCCTCGGGCGTTCTCCAGAAGCTGAAGCTCAGCCTCGAAGGTGACGACATCCGCGAGGGTCTTAGCTGCGTCATCTCTGTCAAGATCCGCGACCCGAAGTTTTCATCGCAGACGAAGGACAAGCTGGTCTCCTCGCACGTGAAGACGTGGGTCGAACAGGTCGTCGGCGAGCGTCTCGGCGAGTTCCTGGAAGAGAACCCGAAGGAAGTGCGCCGTATCGTCGACAAGGTCATCGAGGCGGCGCGCGCCCGTGAGGCCGCCCGCAAGGCGCGCGACCTTACCCGCCGCAAAGGCGCGCTCGACTCCGCCTCCCTCCCCGGGAAGCTCGCTGATTGCCAGGAGCGCGATCCGCGCTTCTGCGAGATCTACTTCGTAGAGGGCGATTCGGCAGGCGGCTCGGCCAAGCAGGGACGCGACCGCCGCTTCCAGGCCATCCTTCCCCTCAAGGGCAAGATCCTCAACGTCGAGCGCGCGCGCCTCGACAAGATGCTCTCCTCCGAGGAGATCCGGCTGATGATCACGGCCCTCGGCACCGGCATCGGCGCCGGCGATTTCGACATCGCCAAGCTCCGCTATCACAAGATCATCATCATGACGGACGCCGACGTCGACGGATCGCACATTCGCACGCTGATCCTGACGTTCTTCTTCCGCTACATGCGCGAGATCATCGAACGCGGCTTTCTCTTCATCGCCCAGCCGCCGCTGTTCAAGGTCTCGCAGGGGAAGAAGGACACGTACATCAAGGACGAAGGCGAGCTGTCGCGCTTCCTCCTGACGCGCGTGTCGGAGAGCGTTGAGATTACGCCGCAGGCCGGCATTGCCATCAAGGGCGAAGCGCTGGTCAACATGCTCCAGCGTATGGAGGAGTATCAGGGTCACGCCCGTAAGCTGCAGTCGCGCGGTGTTCCGCGCGAAGCCCTCGACATTCTGTTCGCCGAGGACTTCCTCGACCGCGGCGCGATGGGCGATCCTGACAAGCTCGCCGCTCTGGCGAAGGCGCTCACGGCTCACGGCTTCGAGCACGTCCGCCTGATGACCGACGAAGAGACCGAAACGCCGACGATTCAGTTCTCGGTTGGCGGTAACGGTACCGGCAAGAAAGTACTGATCAACAGCGCACTGCTCTCGACGTACGAGTATCGCCAGATGGCGAAGTCGTTCGAGCTGCTTTCCGCGTTCGGCCTGCCACCGTACACGCTGAAGCACAACGACGCATCGGACGTCGTCGTCACCGTCGACGATCTGATCGAGCGCATCTACGATCTGGCGAAAAAAGGCCTCGCCATCAGCCGCTACAAGGGTCTCGGCGAAATGAACCCCGAGCAACTCTGGGAGACGACCATGGATCCCCAGAAGCGCCGGCTGTTGCAGGTGAAGATCGAAGACGGCGTCGGAGCCGAAGAGCTCTTCACGGTGCTCATGGGCGATCAGGTGGAGCCGCGACGCGTGTTCATTCAGGACAATGCCCTGGAAGTGAAGAACTTGGATATTTGAACCCACCTGTCATCCCACCTCCCGGCAGCAAGGGAGGGGGTCCTTCGCCGTCCTCGACCCTCCGGGTGTCGGCGGCTCAGGATGACAGGCTCCTAAAACTATGAGCGACGACTTCGACTACACGACTCACAACGAGCAGCGCTACCCGGTCAACATCGAAGACGAGATGCGCAAGTCGTATCTCGACTACGCGATGTCGGTCATCATCGGCCGCGCGCTGCCGGACGTTCGCGACGGCCTCAAGCCGGTACACCGCCGCATCCTCTACGGGATGTACGAGCAGGGGAACACCGCCGGCAAGGCGTACAAGAAATCCGCCCGCATCGTCGGCGACGTGATGGGCAAGTACCACCCGCACGGCGACTCCGCGATTTACGACTCCGTCGTCCGCATGGCGCAGGACTTCTCGATGCGCTATCAGCTCGTCGACGGGCAGGGGAACTTCGGATCGGTCGACGGCGACAACCCGGCGGCCATGCGTTACACCGAGGTCCGTCTCACGCGCCTGGCCGAAGAGCTGATGCGCGATGACATCGACAAGGAAACGGTCGATTTCATCCCGAACTACGACGGCACGGAGAGCGAGCCGTCCGTGTTGCCCGCCAAGTATCCCAATCTTCTGGTCAACGGCTCGTCAGGCATCGCCGTCGGCATGGCCACGAACATCCCGCCGCACAACCTCGGCGAGGTGATCGACGCCTGCCTCATGGTGATCGACAACCCGCACGCCTCGGTGAAGGAGCTGATGGGAGTGATGCCCGGGCCCGATTTCCCGACCGCCGGCTTCATCTTCGGCATCGAGGGGATCTACGAGGCCTACAAGACCGGCCGCGGCATCATCCAGGTGCGCGCTCGTGCCGCCATCGAAACGATGAAGAAGGGCGAACGGGAGCAGATCGTCGTGACGGAGATTCCGTACATGACGAACAAGAAGCGTCTCCTGGAGAAGATCGCCGAGCTGGTACACGACAAGCGTATCGACGGGATCTCCGATCTTCGCGACGAGTCGGATCGCGAAGGGATGCGCATCGTGATCGAGCTCAAGCGTGATGCCATCGCCGAGGTCGTGCTGAACAACCTGTACCGGAACACGCAGATGCAGACGACGTTCGGGATCATCTTCCTGGCCATCGTCAACAACCGGCCGGAGGTGATGGACCTCCCCACGCTGCTCAATCACTTCGTGGAGCACCGGAAGGAGATCGTCGTCCGCCGGACGCGCTTCGACCTGCGTAAGGCGGAAGAGCGTGCCCACATCCTGGAAGGTCTCGTCAAAGCGCTCGACGTCATCGACGCGCTGATCGCGCTCATCCGCGGCAGCCGCACGCCGCAGGAAGCAAAGAGCGGCCTGATCGAGCGCTGGCAGTTCAGCGACGTCCAGGCCCAGGCCATTCTCGACATGCGTCTGCAGCGTCTGACGGGCCTGGAGCGCGAGAAGATCGTCGCCGAGTACGAAGAGGTTCAGGCCACGATCCGCCGCCTTCGCGAGATCCTGGGATCCGAGAAACTCGTCCTCGAGATCATCGGCGCCGAGCTTCGCGAGATCAAGGAAGCCTACGGCGACGAGCGCCGCACGGAAATCGTCCCGCAGGCCAGCGACATCACGATCGAAGACATGATCGCCGACGAAGACATGGTCATCACCGTGTCCCGTGGCGGCTACATCAAGCGCTCGCCGTTGTCGCTTTATCGTGCGCAGCGCCGCGGCGGCAAAGGCCGCATCGGCATGCAGACGAAAGAAGAGGACATCGTCGAGCACCTCTTCGTCGCCAGCGCGCACGCATACGTTCTGGTCTTCACCGATCGGGGCCGGCTCTATTGGATCAAGGTCCATCAGATCCCCGAGGTGGCGTCGAACGCACGAGGCAAGGCCATCGTGAATCTTCTGACGGTGGAACAGGGCGAAAGCGTGCGCGCGCTGCTGACCGTGCGCGACTTCAACGATGCCAAGTACGTCGTGATGGTCACCCGCGCCGGCAAGATCAAGAAGACGGAGCTGACGTCGTTCTCGAACGTCCGCGCCTCCGGCATCATCGCCATCGACATCAACGAAGGCGACGATCTCTACGCCGTGCGCCTCTCGCAGGGCGACGACGAGATCTTCATCGGCACGCACGACGGCATGGCCATCCGCTTCAACGAGAACGGCGTCCGCCCCATGGGTCGCGGCGCTGCCGGCGTAAAGGGCATTTCTCTCCGCGAGGGCGACTACGTGGTCGAGATGGATGTGCTGCCCGCTTCCGGTGAGCCCGTGCCGGAGCCGCCGGCCGAAGGCGAGGAGCCGGAGATCGTCGAGAGTGAGCCGGACAGCGATCTCGACGCCGAGATCATCGCCTTCGACGAGCGCGGCCAGGTCCTGACGATCACGGAAAAGGGTTTCGGCAAGCGCACGCCCGTTTCCGCTTATCGCCTGCAGTCGCGCGGCGGCATCGGCGTGACCAACATCAAGACGACGGACAAGAACGGCAAAGTGGCCGGCATCTCGTATGTCTTCGAAGACGATCAGGTTCTGCTCATTACCGAGCAGGGGATGATCATCCGCACCAACGTCGCCGACATCCGCTCGATCGGCCGCAGCACGCAGGGTGTGCGCGTGATCAACATCGACGAGAACGATCTGGTCGTGGCCGCGGTGAAGCTGGTCGACAAAGAAGACGCGGACGAAGAGATCGTGGGTGGCGATTCGGAGACGCCAGACGAATCGCCAGACGAATCGCCTGATGACGACGACACGATTCATTGATGAATGCCGACGTACAATCAGGTATGCATAACATCTCGCGCGAGCGCGTGACGCAGCTCGCGCGCGACCTTCTCGAAGCGATGACGCGCACCAAGGCCGTCACGCTGCTGAAGGAGCGCGAAGTGGTCCGGCAGTCGATCGCTCACGCGCTGGCGGACGAGCTGAAGCGCGAGGAAGAGCGCGAGGAAAACGTCAAGCGCCGCATCGCCACGATGAGGAAAGGCCCGGCCTTACGTTCGCGCGAATACGAACTGCTCTTCCGCCAACTCATGGAGGAGGAGTACCTCCGCGAGGGACTGGATACGTGAGTCCTCCGGGCACCGGCCAGGGAGTGAGAGTTGCTGGGTTGCTGAGTTGCTAGGTTACTGGGCAGTAGCGCCAGCGCTCAGCAACGCAGCAACCCAGCAACCCAGCAACCCAGCAACTTAGCAACCTAGCAACCCGCCCCTACGCCCCCACTCCCAGCAGCGCCCGCAACCGCTCCGGGTCGGCCGTCGGTTCCGCGCACATGTAGGCCTCGCAGACGTACGCAAGCGTGCGATCCGCGGGCCGGTTCTGCATCAGCGGAAGATCGGCCGAGCCGCTTCCGGCGACGAGAACACGATGCGGGATAAATTCTTCGCCGGCGGCCTTGCGAAGCGCCCGGAAGGCAGCGTCGTCGATCGAACCGGTGATGGCGATCTCCTTCGGCTGCCCGGCGCGCCACTCGGCCACGCCGAGGAGCAGGCCGAAACCGGATGGGTACCGCTCGGCCAGCGGCGCGATTGCCGACAGCGTCTTCGTCGCTGCCTCGGCGTAACGTTCCTCGCCGAACAGCAGAGCCAGTCGCAGCAGCACGTCCGCGGCAACCGAGTTGCCGGACGGCGTGGCGTTATCGAACAAATCCTTCGGACGCGTGATCAACACTTCGTGATCAGCCGGGGTGTCGAAGAACCCACCGTTCTCGTGGTCGATGAAACGATCGAGGATCTGCTCGATCAGTTGGCGGGAAGCGTCCAGGTAGCGCCGCTCGTGCGTAGCCTCATAGGCGAGCGCGAGCCCCCAGGCCACGCCGCTGTAGTCCTCGAGCAGGCCTGGAATCTTCGGCGTACGCATCAACCGGCCGGTTGCGTCGATGCGAGTCAGCAGGAAATCGGCGTTGCGGCGAACGACATCGCGGTAGCCGTCGCGGTCGAATGCGACGGCGGCCTCGGCGAACGCGGCCAGCATCCAGCCGTTCCAGCCGGCCAAAACCTTCTCGTCGCGTGCCGGCCATACCCGTTGCGCGCGGACTCCGTAAAGTTTGCACTTGCCGCGCGCCGCGATATCGCCGAGCCGCTCCAGCGGGATGCCCAGATCGGCGGCCACCGACGCGGGATCACGCGGTACGTTGAGAATGTTGTGATCCTCCCAGTTGCCGCGGTCGGTGACGTCGTACAGCGCGCAGAAGATCCGCCCTTCCTCCTCGCCGAGGATCGACATCACCTCGGCGCGGGACCAGACATAGAACTTCCCCTCTTCGCCCTCGCTGTCCGCGTCCTGCGTCGAATAGAAGGCGCCGTCGGGCGAGGTCATCTCGCGCTGCACGTATCCGAGGACCTCGCTTACGACGCGGGCAAAAAACGGGTCCTTCGTCCATTGCCAGGCGCGGGTGTAGAGCCGGGCCAGGAGGGCGTTGTCATACAGCATCTTCTCGAAGTGCGGTACGAGCCAGCGGGCGTCTACCGAGTAGCGGTGAAAGCCTCCGCCGATCTGGTCGTACATCCCGCCGCGCGCCATTTTCGTCAGCGTGTTGACGATAATCTCGTGGAGCTCGCGATCCTGGGTTCGCCAAGCCACCTGCATCAGGAAGTCGAGCGACATCGACGGCGGAAACTTGGGTGCTCCGCCGAAGCCGCCGTGTACCGGGTCGTAACTCTGTGCGATGCGCGCGGCCGCGCGATCGAGTGCATCGTGCTCCAGCGATCCGCCGCCCTGAAACTTCACGGTGCTCAATCCCCGGATCACCTCGGCCGACGCCGCTTCAATGTCTGTTCGCCGTGAGTGGTAGGCGTGCGCGACCTGTTCGAGCACGCGCCGGAAGCCCGGCATGCCGTGCCGGTCCTCGGGCGGAAAGTACGTCCCGGCGTAGAACGGCGCGCCGGCCGGCGTGAGGAACATCGACATCGGCCAGCCGCCGTGGCCGGTCATCATCTGCACCGCTTCCATGTAGATCGAGTCGACGTCCGGCCGCTCCTCGCGATCGACCTTGATGGCGACGTAGTTGTCGTTGAGCACTTTCGCGATCTCGCCGTTCTCGAACGACTCCCGCTCCATCACATGGCACCAGTGGCACGCCGAGTAACCGATCGAAAGGAACACCGGCCTGTCCTCAACGCGAGCTTTGGCGAACGCTTCGTCGCCCCACGGATACCAGTCGACCGGGTTGTGCGCGTGTTGCAGAAGGTACGGGGAGGTTTCGTTGCCGAGGCGGTTCATGGTGTCCGCAGTCTATCTGGAGCACAGAGAGAAGTGTCCTGAAGCACCAGCCCTGAGCGAAGCCGAAGGGTCCCGCCCCAGACGGTTGCCCTGCATCGCCGTTCAGATTCCGGCCTCAGATCTCCAGAATATGGAGATCGATGTCCAAAATTCAAACACCACGTCCGAAAACCGTGCGATGCCGCACTAAATCAGTGCGATGCCGCACCAAATCAGTGCGATACCGCACTAAATCGGTGCGATGCCGCACTAAATCGGTGCGATGCCGCACTAAATCGGTGCGATACCGCACTAAATCGGTGCGATACCGCACTAAATCGGTGCGACGCCGCACAAAAACGGTGCGATGCCACACAAAAACGGTGCGATGCCACACAAAAACGGTGCGATGCCGAGAAAAACGGTGCGATACCGCAGAGGATGTTTTCGGCGTTTCCCCTCCGAACATCAACGTTATTTTGAATTATCGTGAGCCGACGACCAAGCGAACCATCCCCCCAACCGGCGCTACCTGTCTTCTCTACGCCTTTGGGTGCGCTTTCCGGTACACCTCGATCAACTGCCAATCGTTGAGGTGAGTGTACTTCTGGGTCGTCGAAAGCGAGACGTGGCCGAGGAGCTCCTGGATGCCGCGGAGGTCGGCGCCGGCGTTGAGCAGGTGGGTGGCGAAGGAGTGGCGCATGGTGTGCGGGGAGATGCCGGCGCGGAGGGATGCCTTGCGCACGTAGCGGTCAAAGAGGCGTGCCACGCTGCGCGTGGTGATCCGCTGGCCGCGATAATTGACGAAGAGGGCCGGCTCCTCGATGTCAGAAACGAGCTCGCCGCGCACGGCGAGCCAGGCCCGAATCGCTTCCTCCGCTTTCGAGCCGAACGGCACGATGCGCTCCTTCGATCCCTTACCGCGAACCTTGACCAGCCGCGATTTCAGCTCGACATCCTCGATGTCGATGCCGGTCAGTTCACTGATTCGCAGTCCCGAGGCGTAGAGCACCTCGAGGAAGGCCCGGTCGCGAATGCCGAGCGTGATCGAGGTGTCGGGTTGTTCGAGGAGCAACACGACGTCGGAGGGCTGCAAAACCGACGGGAGGTGTTTCTCCTTCCTCGGAGTGGCCACGCTGCGCGCGGGATTCGCCTCCAGCACCCCTTCGCGCATCAGGTACTTGAAAAACGACCGCAACGCCGAGAGATGCCGGGCCGCCGAGGCTCGGGAGAGCTTGCGCCGGACCTGAAACGCGAGGTAGGAGCGGACGGCGAGGTAATCGACGCGCTTCAGATCGAGTTGATCGCGCCCCAGGGTGAGATAGTCGTTGCAAAGGAAGGAAACGAACGACTCCAAGTCGTCACGATATGCGTGGATGGTGTTGATCGAGGCGTTCCGCTCGTACGTGAGGTAGTCGAGGAAATCACCGATCTCGTTCTGCACGCGCCCACCCTCCCGAAAACCAGTGTACCGCGTTCAACGTGGAGTCGGGGGAAGCACACCACTTCGGCAACGAGGTTCGACAGGGCCAAAGGTCGGCGCGCACCGTGGAAGAAGCAGCGAGCGAGGTGCTTGGAGCAAGGTGCATGGTTCAAAACGAACCATGCGAGGATCAAAACGAACCAAGCGAGGATCGAAATGAAGCGTGCATGGGTTCAGGTGGACGGCTGCGGATCTACTCTCGCTGGATATGTGGTCGGAACGAGCCGCCGCTTGACGTTAGGCTCGGTGCCGGTCGATTCGGTAACCGGTTGATGTGCCGTGACTTACAGACGTTCCCGTCGCGATAGTCTGCATCTAGCACGGAATTCTATCTGTGTCAAGCATAGTTTCGTGCTATGGTGCAATCACATTGAAGGAGTGCGGCCCATGAGACTGCGATACAACTTCGATGTCGAGAAGCTGGTTCAGGCGATTGCGTACCTGTCTGAGCGGGGCGTGACCGGCCTCGACAAACTAAAGATACTCAAACTTCTCTTCCTCGCCGACAAACGACACCTCCTCGAAATCGGTCGGCCGATTCTGGGTGATGTCTATTCATGCATGGACTTGGGCCCAGTCCCGTCGCGGACGTATAACATAATTCGTAACGTCATCGACGCCGACCCCCGCAAGCGCGCTGCCGAAAACCTTTTTGCCGAATACTTCACGATCGAGCGGGACCGTGATCACCCGACTCTGGTTGCGAAGAAGCCCCCTGACCTCGACGTGTTTTCCGACTCCGAAATTGCGGCGCTCGATGAAGTGATCGCCAAGTATGGCCATCTCTCGGGCGCCGATCTGATCAACCTCACTCACGAAGATCCAATCTGGAAAACCGCAGATGAGAAGCGAAAGCCGGGGAGCAGCGTTGAGATCCCCTTCGAGGTCTTCTTCGAGGTCAATAACGCGGAGGACATGCTTGAGTTTGCACGTGGGCAGCAAGACAACCGGAACTTCGAGCTGGCTTTGGAGTACGAAGCCGGGATTACCGATTAACTTGGGTAGCGGCTGCCTAGGATAGATCGGCGATTGACCTTCGAGACGTATGTTGATGTCTCGACGATCGCATCCGCCCGTGCCAAGTGCTCCTGCTTCAACTGGCCGCAATACTCAAACATCCGAGCATCGAGGATTTCCCGCATCGGGCGCTTGAGGATGTCCGTGAGATCGAGGATCGTCGGCTCCGTACAAAAGGTGTAGTCACCGATCTCAATCTCAAGGTACACCGATGGCGGTATCTTCGCGCGCTTGAACCGATCCGCCTTTGTCGTGAAGAAGGCGTAAACGGCGACGCCGTCGTCGGGCGGCCATTTGTCGTTCAGAACGGCAATCCACTTTCCGTGTCCGACGAAGTGCACATACCCGTGGTAGATGCTTCCCCTGCCGAGCTTATTTGCAATTTGGGCCGCTAACGTACCTGATGGCATGATCGGTTGCTCTCCATCCGATGTACCACCAGCCGCACACACATGCAAGCCCAAGTCCACATTAAGTGAGTTGTTACAACTTCCACCTCAAACTAGACCACTACCTCAAAACGAACCAAGCTGAGGATCGAAATGAAGCGTGCATGGTTCAAAACGAACCACGCGAGGATCAAAACGATGCGTGCAACTATCAACATGAACGACGCTTAAACCGAAACGATGAGTGAGCGTTCTCAAAACCAGCCAATTTCGCCACGCCAACGTCGTACTTGCAGCGCTGCCACAGTTCCCCCACTCCCCCCCCCCCCCCCCCCCCCCCCCCCCCGCCCACCCCCACCCCCCCCCACGCCCCCCACCAACCCCCAACAGACC
>Ga0210394_10000900_pt1 | contig 53295 bp, 48 predicted proteins | sample IncBWC12MmetaG_FD_160121 | JGI IMG/M metagenome (GOLD analysis project Ga0210394, IMG submission 160121) | Forest soil microbial communities from Barre Woods Harvard Forest LTER site, Petersham, Massachusetts, United States - Inc-BW-C-12-M | ecosystem: Environmental > Terrestrial > Soil >...
CAGCGGGCGCCGATGCACGTCATTTCATTAGGACAGGCCTTAATATAAGGCGCGTCTGCGAGAAATGCGACTCCTGTCGGGCAGGATGATGAATCCGCCTCCCGAAGCAATTATAGACAAAAAGTTATTTGATTACAATATCTTGTTTCGGATTTACAGCTTGCCGAGCAGCAGCAGTATCAGCAGCACGACCAAAACCACGCCGCCAAGACCCATTCCGGAATGGCCGAGGCCATAACCGTAGCCGCCGATACGGCCGCTCCAGCCCCCGAGCAAATAGAGGATCACGAGAATGATGAGGATCGTTCCAAGCGACATGGCGCGCCTCCCCGAAAGGACGGTGGGCGGACGAATTCCCCCAAGCCGACCGAAGAAGAACAGCATATGGCCACGCCGGTTCCAGATAAAGGAACCCGAATTTCGAGGCCGCGGGGAAGGCTATTTCGGCTGCAGCTTCAGCGCCGCCGAATTGATGCAGTAACGCAATCCGGTCGGCGCCGGGCCATCCTCGAACACATGGCCGAGATGGCCGTTGCAGCTTGAGCAAAGCACCTCGGTGCGGATCATGCCGTGGCTGATGTCGCGCTCCTCCTCGACATGGCTCTCGGCCGCCGGCTGGCTGAAGCTCGGCCAGCCGCAACCGGAATCGAACTTGGCGTCGGATTCAAACAGCTTCTCGCCGCAGCCGGCGCAGACATAGGTGCCCGGCCGCTCTTCATGTTCGTATTCGCCGGAGAACGGCCGTTCGGTCGCCTTTTCGCGCAGCACGGCGTACTGCATCGGCGTCAATTCCTTGCGCCACTCGGCCTCGCTCTTTTCGACCCTCGGTGTCGTCTTGGCGTCGGGCATGCGAACTCCTTTTTCCGCCCTCAGTTGGTGACCTTTGCGCTGCTCACCAAAGTCGGCTTCTCGATGTAGCTATCGGCGAAAATCTTCTTCAGGTTTTCGACCTTCGGAATGTCGTTATAGGCAATATAGGGCTGGGTGGGGTGCAGCGTCAGGTAGTCCTGGTGATAGGCCTCGGCTGCGAAAAAGCCTTCCAGCGGGGATACTTTGGTGACGATCGGCTTCCGGTAGACCTTGGCGGCGTCGAGCTGGGCGATATAGGCCTCCGCGATCTTCTTCTGCTCATTATTGGTGGTGAAGATCGCCGAGCGATATTGGGTGCCAGAGTCCGGTCCCTGACGGTTCAACTGCGTCGGATCGTGCGCGACCGAAAAGAAGATCTGCAAAATCTTGCCATAGCTGATCTTTTTCGGATCGAATTTGATCTCGACGGATTCGGCATGCCCGGTGGTGCCGGTCGAGACCGTGCTGTAGTCGGCGGTCATCTTGCTGCCGCCGGTATAGCCGGACACGGCGTTGACGACGCCGGCGGTATGCTGAAATACGCCCTGGACGCCCCAGAAGCAGCCACCTGCCACCACCGCCGTCTGGATGCCGCTTGCGCCCTGGGCGTCGACCGCCGGCGGCGGAATGATCACGGCATCTTCGGCGGCAAACGACGGCATCAGTGTTGCTGCGGAAACGGCCAGCGCGCCGATGGCGGCGGCATACAGCGAAAGACGGCTGAAGAAACGGCGGTTCATGTGGCTTCCTCTTGATTTCCTGCCGGCTCGGGGGGTGAAGCTTGGCGGCAAAGGCTTGGCGGCAAGGGCTTGGCGGACGGTGAGTTTAGGTTGGTAGCGGCGGTTCGCAAATCCCTCCCGCCCGGTCTCGTCCAAGATACGGAGCAAAAGCCGATCTGTTACAGGGCGATACACACGACTCCGTGAGTTAATGGCGAAAATGAGCGCAGCCCCGAGGCAGCGGAGCAAGTCCTATACGACGATGCTCAGCCGTTTGGCCGCCCGCGTCACGCCGGTATAGAGCCAGCGCGCCCGGCTCTCCTGAAACGCAAAACTTTCGTCGAACAGCACCACGTCGTCCCATTGCGAGCCCTGCGACTTGTGCACGGTGAGCACGTAGCCGTAGTCGAACTCTTCATAGGGCTTGCGTTGTTCCCAGGGGATCGCCTCGATCCCGCCTTCGAAACAATCGCAGCGCACGGAAACTTTGGTCACCTTGTGGCTGAACTCTTCGTCGGGTGCGAGCCGCATGCTGACGATGCGCGACTTCGATCGCGAGGCGGTGCGTGACTTCACCCGCCACAGGCCGCCGTTGAACAAACCTTTCTTGCGGTTGTTGCGCAGGCAAACCAGCTTGTCGCCGGCGACCGGCAAGGGATCCTCGATGTGCTGCTTCTGCCGCATCCGCATGTTGTAGGCGCGGCGCGTGTTGTTGCGCCCGACCAGAACCTGATCGGCCTGCATCACCCGCTCCGGATCGAGCTCGCTGCGCGCGACCACTTCGCTTTCGCCGTGGCGGCCGATCTCGAGCTCGCGGCCCTCGCGGATATCCATCGACATGCGAACGATCGGATCGTCCTGGGCCTGGCGATGCACCTCGGTCAGCATCGCGTCGGGTTCGACGTCGGTAAAAAAGCCGCCGCCCTGGATCGGCGGCAATTGCGCGGGGTCGCCGAGCACCAGAAGCGGACAATCGAACGACATCAAATCGCGGCCCATTTCCGCATCCACCATCGAACATTCGTCGATGATGATCAGCTTGGCCTTCGATGCCGGCGCATCGTCCCACAGCTCGAAACTCGGCTGCTCCACGCCGGATTCGCGGGCGCGGTAGATCAGGGAATGAATGGTGGAGGCGTTGTCGCAACCCTTGTTGCGCATCACCAGCGCCGCTTTGCCGGTGAAGGCGGCGAACTTCACCTCGCCATCGACATCTTCCGCGATGTGGCGCGCCAGCGTGGTCTTGCCGGTGCCGGCATAGCCGAACAGGCGAAACACCGGCGGCGTGCCGCTGCGGCCGGGCTTTGCCTTGAGCCAGTCGGCAACGGCCTTCAGCGCGGAATCCTGATGCGGTGTAAAGGTGGTCATGGGATTCGTTTGGGGGAGCGCCGAGGCGGCGACTCAATGTATCCAAACTAACCATTCATGCCGCCGGTGCAAGGAGGCTTCCGCGTCTTGGGACGGTCCTCGGCTGGACTCGCCGTTTGCCGAGAATAGACTACCGCCAACAAACAATGTCGGCGAGAGAGGCGTCATGAAATTCGGCATCTTCTATGAGCTGCAGTTGCCGCGTCCGTGGCAGGAAGGTAGCGAACTCAGGCTCTATCAGGACGCGCTGACGCAGCTGGAGACCGCCGACCGGCTCGGCTACGACCATGCCTGGGTGGTCGAACATCATTTCCTCGAAGAATATTCGCATTCCCCCTCGCCGGAATCCTTTCTTGCCGCCGCGAGCCAGCGCACCAAGAACATCCGGCTCGGCCACGGCATCTTCCAGCTCACGACCAACCACCCCGCGCGCGTCGCCGAACGCGTCGCCGTACTTGATCTCCTGAGCCGCGGCCGCTGCGAATTCGGGATGGGCGAAAGCGCTTCCATCACGGAGTTGACGCCGTTTGGCCGCGACATGGAGACCAAAAAGGAAGTGTTCGAAGAGGCCGTCCGAGCCATTTTCCCGATGTTCAAGGACGGCGGCTGTGAGCATCACGGCAAGTATTTCGACATACCCTTGCGCAATGTGGTGCCGAAGCCGGTGCAGAAGCCGCATCCGCCGCTGTGGATGGCATGCTCGCAACTGCCGACCATCGAACGCGCCGGCCAAAGCGGCTTTGGCGCGCTCGGCTTTCAATTCGTCAGTGCGGACGCCGCGCACGCCTGGGTGCACGCTTATTACAACGCCATCACCAAACGGTTGAAGAAGCTCGCCGACTACGAGATCAATCCGAACATGGCGCTGGTGTCGTTCTTCATGTGCGCGAAAACAGATGAGGAGGCGCGGCTACGCGCCGACGGCGCCACGTTTTTTCAGTTCGCGCTGCGCTTTTACGGCGCCTCGCAGGATCGCCAGCGTCCGGCGCCGGGCACCGTCAACATGTGGGACGAGTACAACAAGTGGAAGCGCGAGAACCCGCAAGCGCAGGAGGCCGCGTTGCGCAGCGGCCTGATCGGCTCGCCTGATACATTACGCAAGAAGCTGCGCCGGTTCCGCACCTCGCATATCGACCAGGTCATTCTGCTCAATCAGGCCGGCAAGAACAGCCATCAACACATCTGCGAATCCCTCGACTTGTTCGCAAAGGAAGTGATGCCGGAGTTCCAGCGCGACCCCGAGCACGATATCTGGAAGGCTCGTGTGATGGATGGCTCGATCCAGCTCGAGGAGATCGATACCGCGGCCTTTACGGACCGCTATGGTAAGTTGGCGCTCAATATTGCGTCGGCGAAAGGCGCATCCGCCGCGGCGGAGTAGTTCACGCCTTTTTGTAGACGGCCGGCCGCCGCTTAAGGAAAAGAATTGTCCTGCGATCGATCGTTCCGATGGAAAAAAGACAGCGTCTTCGGCGAACCCCGCAGGCCAGATATCGCTTTTTTCAGCGAGTCCTCGACAGCGGTCACTGACAATATCATCCTTACAACAAATGCCATCTTCCCGGATAACAAACGCCATTATCCTGAAGAACATACGCCATCATCCTGAAGATAAAACGGAGTGGGCAAACCCTCCGTCAGGGTCATTTCCGGGGACATCGAATGTCGGACATCGCGATCAAGGCCTCTGAGCCGCTGACGCTGCGCGCGCAGCTCACCGAGGACTGGCTGGCCGTCGTCATCGGTCTTCTGGTGTTCGGAGCGGCGCTGATCAGCGTGAGCGGAACCGATATCCTCGGATGGGCCGTCACCACATCGGTTTATACTGACCTGACGCAAGCGCTCAATCCGTTTGCCAAGGCCTACGCCTGGCTTGGCGGCGGCGGCGCCCTGATCGCTACTTATCTCGCGCTATTGGTGGTGTTGAGCGCCGGCGTCGTGACCCTTGGGGGCGACGTACGGAAATTTGCCCTGGCCTTCACCGCCACCTTTGCCATCGCCTATGCAAGCTGGATCGTCGGCAGCTATGCCTATGTCGCGGCTGTCACGCCCGCCGAGCAGCAGAAATTCGGGCTCAGCTGGTCGCTCAAGCTGACCAATGAAGGTGGCTTCATCGTAGCACTTCTCTCCGGCATCGTGATCGCCAATTTTTTTCCGCGACTTGCCGAGTGGCTGAAGGAAGCGATCCGGCCCGAGCTCTACATCAAGATCGCGATCGTCATTCTCGGCGCCACCGTTGCGATCACGGCGGCCGGCAAGCTCAATCTGGCATCCTCGCTGTTGTTGCGGGGCGCTGCTGCGATCGTCGAGGCCTATCTGATCTACTGGGCCGTGGTCTATTACGTGGCGCGCAAGTGGTTCGGCTTTTCCCGCGAATGGTCGGTTCCGCTCGCCTCGGGCATCTCGATCTGCGGCGTGGCGGCTGCGATCGCCACGGGCGGCGCCATCCGCGCGCGGCCATCGGTGCCGATCCTGGTGTCGTCGCTGGTCGTCGTGTTCGCGGTCGTCGAAGTCCTGATCCTGCCGTTCCTGGCGCAGACGTTCCTGTGGCAGGAGCCGCTGGTGGCGGGCGCCTGGATCGGGTTGGCCATCAAGACCGATGGCGCGGCGGTCGCCGGCGGCGGCATCACCGAGTCGCTGATCATGGCGAAGGCGGCTGCGGAAGGCATCAAGTATCAGCCGGGCTGGATTCTCGCCACCACGACCACCGTGAAGCTCTTCATCGATATCTTCATCGGCATCTGGGCCTTCATTCTCGGCTACATCTGGACCAACCATATCGACAAGGGGCCGGACCGCGCGAAGCCCGTCGAAATCTGGCAGCGGTTCCCGAAGTTCATCCTCGGCTTCATCGTGGTGTTCGCGATCTCGCTGTGGCTTGCACTGGGCTCGACGCCGGCTATCGCGAAGGCACTTCCGGCCGCGGCCGGCGAAGCCAACGTCTTCCGCGTGATCTTCTTCGTCCTGACTTTCTTTTCGATCGGCGTGCTGTCCGATTTCCGCAAGCTCTGGCAGCAGGGTTTTGGCAAGCTCGCGGCGGTCTATTTCGTCAGCCTGTTCGGATTTGTGATCTGGGTGGGGCTATTGATCTCCTGGCTGTTCTTCAGCGGCTTCAAACCGCCGCTCGCCTAATAATCCATCAAGGATAGAGCCCGCATGTCGCAAATTGACCTCCAGAACGAGATTTCCGCAAAGGAAGTCGAGCCGCTGCTGCCGGTCGAAAAGAAACTGATCGGTTTCAGCCTCGGTCTCGGCATTGTCCTTCTGGTCATCCTGATCGCCGTCAATCATTTCGTGCCGATCAAGCTCTAACTTCGGGGCGGGTCCCGCGCCGGCTTGACAAATACGCCCGGAATTCGTGAGTCATACTTTTCAACGGGAATGAAAAGTATGCTGCTGCGTCATTTTCCAGTTCTGGCCGCCGTTTTTGCAGTTGCCGCCGGCGCGGCCAGCGGCGAAACCATCAAAGTCGGCGTCACCGCCGGTCCCCACGCGCTGATCCTCGAGGCCGTCAAGCCGATCGCCGCGAGAAGCGGCCTCGATATCGAGATCGTCGAGTTCAAAGACTATATCGCTCCCAATGCGGCGCTCGACGCCGGCGATTTGCAGGCGAACTCGTTCCAGAACCAGCCGTATCTGGACAATCAGAAAGCCGATCGCGGCTACAGAATCGAAACGGTGGCGCTCACGGTGAATTTCCCGGTTGGGATCTACTCGAAGAAATACAGGAGCTGGGATTCCTTGCCGCAGGCTGCGAGCCTGTCGATCCCGAACGATCCGACCAATGGCGGCCGCTTTTTGCTTCTGTTGCAAGACAAGGGCGTATTGAAGCTGAAGGACGGCGCCGGGTTCAAGCCAGGGGTCGCCGACATCGTCGACAATCCGAAGAAATTGAAAATCGTGGAAGTCGATGCCGCGCAAACCGCTCGAACCCTCGATGAGGTCGATGCCGCCGGCATCAACACCAACTATGCAACGCAAGCCGGGCTTGATCCGGTCAAGGATCCGATCCTGCGCGAAGACCCCAAGGGGCCCTACACGAATATCATCGCCGTGCGCAGTGCCGACAAGGACAAGCTATGGGTCAAGACGCTGGTGCAGAGCTACCAGACGCCGGAAGTTCGCGAATTCGTTCTGACGAAGTTCAAGGGCGCCGTGCTGCCGTCATGGTGAGCGGCGCAATACGATGAAACGCGCCGCCACCTGGGTATTCTACGCCATAGGCGCACTGGCGATCGTCTATCTGGCGCTTTACGCTTATGTAGCGGTGACCGGACGTTCGTTTGAGCCCGGCGACCCCATCCACATCTTCCGCAAACCCGGCTCGGAGCTTGGTTGAAAAAATTCGGCGCGAGGTTGCCCTCGCGCCGAATGAATCGATTGGCGCCGCGAAATCTCAGACCGGCGCGGCCGTGCGGTGCATCTCTCCGGCGCCGGCGGGCGTGATCGGCAGACCGCCATCGGCATATTCGTTCAACTTGTTGCGCAGCGTACGGATCGAAATGCCAAGGATATTGGCCGCGTGGGTGCGATTGCCGAGGCAATGCTTCAGCGTTTCCAGGATGAGATCGCGCTCGACATCGGCGACCGTCCGTCCGACGAGGGCCCGGGTCACCTGTTCGGCAGCGAAGGTGGCGTGAGCCACCGCCGGCACGGTCTTGGGCGTGTCGAGGCCGTCGCCGACCGGCGTCAGAATGGCGTCCACCCCGATCTCGTCGCCCTGCGCCATCAGCACCGAACGATGGATGGTGTTCTCGAGCTCGCGGACGTTGCCCTGCCAGCGATTGGTGGTCAGTACGCGGCGGGCCTCGGCGGAGAGGGGCCGCGGCGGCGCGCCATTGGCGTCGGAATATTTTTTGGCGAAGTGCTGCGCGAGTTCGAGGATATCGGCCGGGCGCTCGCGAAGCGGCGGAATCTTCAGGTTGACGACGTTGAGGCGGAACAGAAGGTCCTCGCGGAAGCTTCCGTCGCGCACGGCATCGGACAGGTTGCGGTTCGAGGTTGCGATGATGCGGATGTCGACCGGAACCGGCCGCGTGCCACCGACACGGTCGATCACGCGCTCCTGGATCGCCCGCAGCAATTTCGATTGCAGCCGCACGTCCATTTCGGAAATTTCATCGAGCAAGAGCGTGCCGCCGGTCGCTTCCTCGAACTTTCCGATGCGTCGCGCCACCGCGCCGGTGAACGCCCCCTTTTCATGCCCGAACAGCTCGGATTCGAGGAGATGCTCCGGGATTGCCGCGCAGTTGATCGAGATGAACGGTTTTTTGGCGCGGTTGGAGCGGGTGTGGACATAGCGTGCCAGCACCTCCTTGCCGGTGCCGGATTCACCGGTGATCATCACGGAAGCGTCCGAACCTGCTATCTGCTGGGCGAGCTTGATGACCTTGGCCATCGCCTCGTCGCGATAAATCAGGTCGCGTGAATCGTTGGCCACGGCCGCAAGCACGGCGGCGATCAGCTCGGGGTCCGGCGGCAGCGGGATATATTCCTTGGCGCCGGCATGGATCGCGGCCACCGCCGCGCGGGCATCGTTGGAAATGCCGCAAGCGACGATCGGCACATGGATGTGTTCGGCTTCAAGCCGCATCACCAGATCGCGGATGTCCAACCCCACATCGACCAGCAGCAGGTCGGCGCCCTTGCCGCCGCGCAGCACCCGCATCGCCTGTTCGTGGTCTTCCGCGTGGGTGACGGAGGCGCCGTTGTCCATCGCGATCTTGGTGGCCGTTGTGAGTTGCCCCTTCAATGTGCCAACGATAAGAAGCCGCATGGTATTCTCCTGTTCGTCTGTTCGCGCCCGTCAGGCGCGTGTCGTTAGAGAGAGGTTCAATTGCGTTCCGCCTTGACGATTTCCGTCATGGTGACGCCGAGTTTGTCTTCGACCAGAACCACCTCGCCGCGCGCGACCAGACGGTTGTTGACGTAAATGTCGATGGCCTCGCCGACGCGGCGATCGAGTTCGAGGACGGTGCCGGGCCCAAGCTTGAGCAATTCGCCGACGTCCATTTTGGAGCGGCCAAGCACCGCCGAGACCTGCACCGGCACGTCGAACACGGCCTCGAGGTCGGCCGCGATTCGGGCGGCATTCTCGTCCTCGTGATAGGCGATATCGCTCGTCGCCGCCGGCGTGTCGGCGGCGTTCAGATCCGGGAGCGGAACCTGCGTGTCGGTGTCACTCATGGTTCATTCCTCTAGCCATCGGTTTCAGGCCTGGTTGCGTGAGGCGATATAACGCCCGACAAGTTCGTTGATCTTGGCTTCGATGGAGGTGCGTTCCAGCACGACGCCGCCGTCCGCCCATTCGATGCGGCAATCGCCGGTCTCGATCTCGGGCTCGGCCAGAATGACCAGGCGGCCGGCAAAGCCGCTCTGCTTCGCCAGCGCCTCGATGCGCTCGTGCGCCGCGTCGTAAAGCTGATCATTGATCCGGACCACGAGATGCGGTGTCGATACCAATTGGGCAAAGCAGTCGCCGACGAGGGCCACGATCTCGCCGAGCGGCTCGCGGGCGATCAGTTCGCTGGCGAGCTTGCGCGCGACCGCGAGCGCGACATCGACGGCCTCGGTTTCCATGCGGGTCTCGATCCCGGAGAAGCGCGCGGCAATACCCTTGATGGTGATTCCGATCTCCTCCAGCGCCAGCGCGGCGCGGCGGTCGCTTTCCACCTTGGCCTCGCGCATCGCGGCGTCGTAGCCGTCGCGATAGGCGCGGGCTTCCGCGGCTGCGACCTTCTCGGCGACCTCCGCTGGAGAGGCGCGCTCGCGCATCCGGTCGGGTGCCGAGAAATCTATGTCGAACAAGAATTTTGCGGGCGCGGCCATCAGTACACCAGCTCGTCGTCGGCGCGGTTTTTGGTAAGCGTGATTTCGCCCTTGGCCGCGAGATCCTTGGCGAGGTTGACTAGGAGCGCCTGCGCCTCGTCGACGTCGCGCAGCCGCACCGGCCCCATCGCCTGCATGTCGTCGAGCAGCATCTTGCCGGCGCGCGAGGACATGTTGCCGAGGAAGAAGCCGCGGACGTCCTCGTTGGCGCTCTTGAGTGCGATGCCGAGCTTGTCCTTGTCGACGTTGCGCATCAGCGTCTGCGCCGAGCCGGAGTCGAGCTTGATGAGGTCGTCGAAGGTGAACATCAGCGCCTTGATGCGCTCGGCGGATTCGCGGTTTTCCTCTTCCAGCGAGGTAATGAACCGGGTTTCGGTCTGACGGTCGAAATTGTTGAAGATTTCGGCCATTACCTCATGGGCGTCGCGCCGTCTGGTTTGCGAAAGGTTCGACATGAACTCGACGCGCAGCGTCTGCTCGACGCGCTCGATCACTTCCTTCTGCACGGCTTCCATCCTCAGCATCCGGTTGACGACGTCGAGCGCCATCTCCTCGGGCAGAATCGCGAGCACGCGCGCGGAGTGTTCGGGCTTGAGTTTCGAGAGCACGACCGCAATGGTCTGCGGATATTCATTCTTGAGATAGTTGGCGAGCACCTCCTCCTGAACGTTGGAGAGCTTCTCCCACATGTTGCGGCCGGCGGGGCCGCGGATCTCGTCCATGATTCCGGTAACGCGCTCGGCCGGCAGATATTGCTGCAACAGCCGCTCGGTGGCGTCGAAGTTGCCCATCAGGGCGCCGGACGCTGACATTCGCGACACGAATTCGAGCAGCATGTCCTCGACGACTTCGGCCTCCACGGTGCCAAGCGTCGACATATGGATCGACAGTTCACGCACCTCGTCGTCGTCGAGCAGCGACCAGACCTTGCCGCCATATTGCTCGCCAAGCGCCAGCATCAGGATTGCGGCGCGCTTGGGTCCGGCAAGCGGAACGGCTTGCGCCCGATTGGCCTGACGAGACGCCAGCGAAGAAATTACGCTGGTGATGTCGTTGGCGTTATGGGTTGAAGGCAGCGCCATTTCAGATCACGCGGCAGGTTCGGTGAGCCATTGACGAATGATGGCTGCGGTTTCGTTGGGGTTGCGTTCGGCCAGTTCGCCGACGCGATGAACGGATTGGGCGTGGACCTGGCCCTGGACCTGGGCCACGTCGATAAGTTGCGCCGTGTTGTTGATGCCGGGAACGAGGCTCTGAGTGGCCGCCTGCGAGCTGTTGTCGGCAATTGCCGGCAACTGGCTTTCGCTGGGCCGCGGCGCGGCCACTTCGTCGGCAATAATGCGCTTGACCAGCGGACGGATCACCATGAACAGCACCACCAGGCCGAGCAGCATCATGACGCCGAGCTCGATGACGTACATCACGTCGTCCTTGGTGAATTGCAGCAAACCGAGCAGGCCTGCGGGCTCGGCGAGCGGCACGACGAGCGGCGCCTCGGCAAACCGCAGGTTGACGACTTCCACCTGGTCGCCGCGCTTCTGGTCGAACCCGATGGCGGAGCGCACCAGGGTCGCAATCCGGTCGAGCTGCTCCTTGCTGCGGTCCTGGTAGACCATCTCGCCTTTTTCGTTCTTGGCGTAGCTGCCGTCGACCAGCACGGCGATCGAGATGCGGTTGACCCTTCCGGCCTCGGTCACTTCGGTCTTGGTGGTGCGCGAGATCTCGTAATTGTTGGTTTCTTCGGTCTTCTTGCTCTGGTCGCGCGCCGCCGGCGCGGTGCTGTTCTGCTGATTGCCCGGCAACTCGTTGCCGACGGTGACTTGGCCGTTGTTTTCCGCCGTGAGGCTTGATTCTTCACGGGTCTGGGTCGAGCGCAGCACCCGGCCCTCGGGGTCAAATTTGTCGGAGGTCTGGGTAATCTTGTTGTAGTCGAAATCGGCGGAGAGCTGGACACGCGCCCGTCCCGCGCCGACCACCGACGATACGATGGCCTCGACCTCGTTGCGCATCCGCTTTTCGAAGGCGGCGCGCCGCTCGTCGCCGATGGTGTTGTCGTTGGGTCCGCCGGCGCCATCGGCCAGGAGCTGGCCGGCTTCATCGACGATCGATACCCGCTGCGGCTTCAGCCCGTTGACGGCGGAGGCCACCAGATGACGGATGGCCCGGATCTGCTGCGGCTCGAGGCTGCCGCGCACCCGAACGACGATCGAAGCCGATGGTTCGGGGGTCTCGCGCGCAAATAATGGCCGCTCGGGCAGCACCAGATGGACTCTTGCGGCCTGCACGCGGTCGATGGCGCGGATGGTCCGGGCGAGTTCGCCCTCCAGCGCCCGCAGATGATTGATGTTCTGGACGAAGCTCGTGGTGCCGAGCGCATCGGACTTGTCGAAAATCTCGTAGCCGACGCCGCCGCCCTTGGGCAGGCCGCCTTCGGCCAGTTTCATCCGCAGCCGCGTGACTTTGTCCTTCGGCACCATGATGACGGCGCCATCGTTGCGGATTTCGAAGGGAATGGCCTGGCGCTCCAGGTCCTTGATGACGGCCGAGGAGTCCTCGATGCTCAGGTCGGTGAAGAGCGTGGTCATCTGCGGCGTCGTGACGCGCATGATGACGAACGCAAAGAAGCCGAGTAGCGCGGTGGTGACCGCAACCATCGCCATCAAGCGCGAGGCGCCCAAGCCTTTCAGGAAGCTTACGAGACTCTGCAAACCAACCGCCCCTCAGATTCGGTCCCCAGCCGGGATCGGACCACTGGGCAATTATTGCCTACGGTATGGTTTCGATATGGTTAACGAAGGTTAAGGGCGGCGGGAAAAGTTCAAAACGGAAAAAATCGGCTTCGCAATACGAAGCCGATTTTTCTCAAATGCCAGCGTCTAGGCAGGCGAGCGTAAGAATCGGACCACTAGTTGTTTTGGGCGACGATTACTGGCGGTATTGCTGGATTCGGGTGGTTCGCAGCCCGGCAAGGCCGTGTTGATCGATGGAGAATTGCCAGGACAGGAATTCGTCGACGGTTAGCGTGTAGCGGCTGCAGGCTTCCTCAAGGGAAAGCAGGCCGCCGCGAACCGCAGCAACGACTTCGGCCTTGCGACGGATAACCCATCGCTTGGTTCCGGGTGCGGGCAGATCTGCAATCGTAAGCGGACTGCCGTCGGGCCCGATGACGTATTTTACCCTCGGGCGATGGGGCTCTGTCATGGCGTACTCACAAACTCTCAACCACTGAACTCACGCCATTAACCTACGCCCCGCGGCTTAAAATTTGCCTAAACCCGAAGCTGCAATACGAATCTCCTTGAAAATGCTTGGAACAAATAGGTTTCGCCCGCCAGATCCGGCGCCCGGTTAACCCTGCCTTAAGCCCCTTGGCCTGGCGGGGGCCACTAGTTCACGATGCTTTGGACCTGATTGACGGTGAAGGTCTGGCCGCCAATCGACAACAGCGGCGGCGATTGGGTGAGATCGACCGAACTGACCACGCCCTCGACCTGGGTGCCGATGGCAACGGTGTTGCCGGCAGAGTCCTTGGCGGTCGCCGTGAGCGTGTAGTTGCCGTCGGGGAATTGGGTGCCGTCGTTGCCCAGGCCATTCCAATTGAAGGTCTGGTTGTTGCCGGCGTTGGCGGCGAAGCTGTTCGAGAAGACGGTCTGGCCCGAGCTGTTGGCGATCGAGATGTTGACGGTGGAGGCCGTGGGAACGTCGAGCTGCCAGACCGCCTCGCTATTGGTCATGGCCGCCGTGTTGCCCTTGACGACGGCGGTCTTGCCGACGAAGCCGAGCGCTTGAGTAGATTGCGCGGTCTGCTGCAGCGAGACCAGCGTGGCCAGCGAATCGTTGGTGTTGATTTGCTGCTGGACGCCGGCGAATTCGACGAGCTGCTGGGTGAATTGGTTGGTGTCCAGCGGCGAGAGCGGATTCTGGTTCTGCAATTGCGTCGTCAAGAGCTGCAGGAAGCTCTGAAAATTGCCCGCGATCTGCGTATTGGCGAGCGCGTTGGCGGCCGCAGCCGGATTGGATGAGGATGAGGTCGGCAGGGTGGTCGTCCCCGAAACGACGGGGTTCGATGTTGTGGCGGCTGTCGTCGTCATGTCGTTCTCCTCATACTCTGATATCCACGCCGCCACTCGACGAGAGCGAACGGCCATAGCTGCGTCCCGCAACCGATGCCGAGACGGCGTCTTCGTCGCTGATGATCAGCCGCTGGGCGTTGGGGTTGCTGCCGTTGCCGCTGTTCTGGTCGGATGACGATTGGTCGCGCAGGCTGAATTGCAAGCCCCCGCTGCCGGTCTTGAGCCCGGCATCGTCCAGCGCCTGCTGCAACTGGGGCGCATCCTGGCGCAGCATCGACAGCGTTTCCGGCTTTTCGACTGTCAGATGCGAGGTGACCTGGCCGTTGCGATCGATGTCGACGCGCACGTCGATCCGGCCAAGGTCGGCCGGATCGAGACGTATCTCGAAGCTGCTCTTGCCGCTCTTGACGTTGGCGGCGATCTCGAGCGCCAGTCCGCTCAACGGAACCGCCGCGCTGGTTGCCGCCGTGACGGTTACGTTGCTCGCCGAGGTGAGGGAGGCGGCGGAATTGAGCTGCGGCTGAAGGCCAATCGCCTGCGTGGCCGGATCGATCGAATCGGCGACGACATGCGTGACGTTCGCGGCCGCGGTACGGTCACGGGCCGATGCCGCCGGCGTCGCCCCGGCCGCATCTGCGGCTGCGCCCTCAAGCTCCGTGCTCGCCGTCCCCTGCTTGCCCGCCGTGGGCGACGGCGGCGCCGAACCGTTCTGACCGGCGGCTGCGATTGTAGCTGTTGCGTCCGGATCGGCCGGCGTCGAATTGGTGGCCTTGCCGTCTGTCGTGGCAGACGTGGTCTGGCCTTTTGCTTGTGGGGTCTTCGGCGAGACGGGCACGGTGGCGGCCACCGTGGTTGTCGCGGCGGCTGCATCCGCCGGTGTCGCGACGCTGGCTTGCGCGCCCGCACTCACGGTCAATCCTGGAACAGGAGCGGTGGTTTTTGTCGCCGTACTGCCGGTTGCCGGAGTGCCGGCCGCCGTGGTTGGCGTCGTGCCGGCCGTCGTGGTTGGTGTCGTGCCGCCGGCATCGGTCGTGACTTGGCCGGAGGGTCCGGGCGGCGGCGAAAGCGGTTGCGAACTGGCGGCGATGGCTGCCGCTGCAATGGCAAGCGGCGCGGTCGGACCGCCGGTGGTCGGCGCTGCCGCAGGGATATTCGTCGTTGGGGTGGTGGTGGGAATCGCAACGGCGACCGGCGTCGGCGTGACGCTGCCGACCTGTAGCGTCAGGAGGGTGGCATCCACCGCGGTTGAAACCGCATCGGTCGGCTTGTCTTTGGATTTCTGATCGGGTGCTTGCGTCGTACCGGAGGTGGTCGTCGTTGTCGCTTGACTGGCGCCGTTAGCCGCTGAGCCGTTAGCCGCCGAGCCGTTGGCCGAAGTGCCTGCAGCGGCGTTGGTGGAAGTGTTCGCATTGGCGTTGGACGGCGGCGTGTTGTTCGCCGCATGGCTGGAATCGTTGTTCGGCTGCGGGTTGGGCGTGTTGTTATTGGCCGGTGCCGCATTGTTATTGGCTGCCGTATTGTTGTCGGGCGGAGGCGGCGCGGCGTCCGCATTATTTGGCGGGGCCGGGGCAGGCGGCAGCGCCGCTGAGGAACCGTTTGGCGTGTTCTGGTTGACCAGGTTCCCAAAAAGGTCGTTGGCCGACGGCGCGTTGGGGCGCGTCAGCCACGAGGGCGCGGCCTGGAAGGCGGCATTGGCTGCGGCATCTGGGGTAGCACTGAGCACAGGACGGCCTCCGGCAGGGAACTGGCCAAGAGATCAGCAAGGACCGGGCCATTCGGAGATCGGATAAAAACACCTAAATATCAATGGCTTAAACCGATGTCGCATTCGCGTCGGCCCGGTCCCGGCACCGCCTTTTCTGCCCGGCGGCAAGATTTGCCGTTCAGGGTCCGCGAACCGGGTGCCGTGATTGCTTCATGCCAATACGGCCTATATTAAAGTGCAGCGTTTCGGCCGCCTCGATTAAGGGCGAGCCCTTGAGGAAAACGCCCCGTCGCGACATCGATGACCGGAACCATGCGCAACAGTCTGGATATTGAAGGCCGTCCACAGGACACCCGCGTCGTCGTTGCGATGTCGGGCGGTGTCGATTCCTCGGTGACGGCCGCGCTGTTGAAGTCGGAAGGCTACGACGTCGTCGGCATCACGCTGCAACTCTACGACCATGGCGCGGCGACCCATCGCAAGGGCGCCTGCTGCGCGGGTCAGGATATCCATGACGCCCGCAACGTCGCCGAGCGCATCGGCATCCCGCATTACGTGCTCGACTATGAGAGCCGCTTTCGCCAGTCGGTGATCGACAATTTCGCCGAGAGCTATGCCTCGGGCGAAACGCCGGTCCCTTGCATCGAATGCAACCGCTCGATCAAGTTTCGCGATTTGCTGGCGACCGCGCGCGAGTTGGGCGCCTCCGTGCTGGCGACGGGACATTACGTGGCTTCGCGCTCCATGGCCGATGGTTCGCGCGCGCTGGTTTGCGCGGCGGATGCCGACCGCGACCAGAGCTACTTCCTGTTTGCGACCACCCGCGGGCAACTTCAATACTTGCGCTTTCCGCTTGGTGACATGACCAAGCCCGAGGCGCGCGAGCTGGCGCGGCGCTTCGGACTTGAGGTCGCCGACAAGCAGGACAGTCAGGACATCTGCTTCGTGCCGAGCGGGCGCTACACCGACGTGATCGGCCGGCTGCGGCCGAATGCGCTTGCGCCCGGCGACATCGTCGATCTCGACGGCCGCGTGATCGGCCATCATCAGGGCATCGTGCATTTCACCGTCGGTCAGCGCCGCGGATTGGGTATTGCCTCATCCGCACCGCTCTACGTGGTGCGCCTCGATGCGGCGAGCCGCCGCGTCATGGTAGGGCCGCGCGAGGCGCTGCGGATGGATCGCATAAGCTTGCGCGACGTGAACTGGATCGGCGACGGCCCGCTCGACCGCGCGGTGGGCGCAGGCCTTGAGATTTTCGTGCGCGTTCGTTCGACGCGCGCGCCGCAGCCGGCGTGGCTGCGCTCGACCGGCGACGGCTATGAGGTCGAACTGGTTGCGGGCGAGGAGGGCGTCTCGCCCGGTCAGGCCTGCGTGTTTTACGATGCGCCTTCGGGGCGTGCCCGCGTGCTCGGCGGCGGCTTCATCCAGAGTGCCAGCGCAAGAAGCAGTTCCGGCAAGGCGGCGGCGCCGCTCGTCGAGGCGGTGCGCGGCTAAAATTCAGGGCAGGGGCATGGGGGCAGATATCGACCGCGCGGGGGTCGCAAAGGCGTATGAGCGCTGGGCGCCGGTTTACGACCTCGTGTTCGGCAAGGTTTTCGATCACGGACGCCAATCGACCATTGCGGAAGCCGACCGGATCGGCGGGCGTATTCTCGATGTCGGCGTCGGCACCGGACTGTCGCTGTCGGATTATGCCGCGACCACCAAATTGTGCGGCGTCGATATTTCCGAGCCGATGTTGCGCAAGGCGCAGCAGAGGGTGCGGACGCTGGGGCTGAAAAACGTCGAGACGCTCGCGGTGATGGACGCCAGGAATCTCGCTTTTGCGGATTCGTTCTTTGATGCGGTCGTCGCGCAATATGTCATCACGGCCGTTCCCGATCCGGAAGCCACGCTCGATGACTTTATTCGTGTGTTGAAGCCCGGCGGCGAACTCATCCTGATCAATCACATCGGCGCCGAGAGTGGTCCGCGGCGTGCGTTCGAACTCGCTTTCGCCCCTCTCGCCCGAAGGTTAGGCTGGCGGCCCGAGTTCCCATGGGCGCGGCTTGAAAAATGGGCCCATCGGCACGGCGGCGTCAGCCTCGCCGAACGCCGGCCGATGCCTCCGATGGGCCATTTCTCGCTGATCCGTTACCGCAAGGCCTAAAAAGCGCGGAACCGCCACGCGCGACATTTGTTTTCTCCAGATGAGAAAATCCGCGCTTCTTCTTTTCGGTGTGTTGACGATGTCGGTGCAGGGCGCGGCCGCCCAGGCGCCGCCGTCGGCAACGACGCCACCGCAACCCACGGCCACCGAACTCGCAGCCAACTGCGCGCCGGCGGCACCTCTGCCGCTGCGCGGAATGGTTACGCCGGAGGGCACGACCGGGCAGGCGAGAGAGCAACTGGCCGACAAGCTCGCGAGGTCCGACGGCGTGCTCTGTCCGCCGCCAGGCGTCGATCCGGAAATCCATGCGCCGACGCCGGATGCCGGCAATACGCCGGTGATCCCGCCGCCCGGCAGCCCCGGCGGCAATCCGGATGTGCGGCCGAAATAGCCTTGCAATGAAATAGCCCTGCAATTTTGGCATCTTCCGCCGACAAACCGGGTTTGCTTGACAGGGTGAAGGGCTGCTCCTTATATGCCGCGCGTTCGCGGGCAGCGGCGCAAAACAGCCGCAATTTGTCCGCGCCTTGGCGGGGTAGCTCAGCTGGTTAGAGCACGGGAATCATAATCCTGGGGTCGGGGGTTCGAGTCCCTCCCCCGCTACCAAGCTCACGATATTTCGCAATTCTGCAGCCAGACGTCCGTTGTGCAGACGCGGCGCCGATACCCGCGCCAATTTTGGTTGCGGCTGTTTTGTGAGCGAGAGTGGGAATGGGGCGCTGTTCTTCGCGTTGGCCGGCGTCCGTATTTTCCCGGTGCGCTTAAGGAAATATTTATCTTACCTGATAACCCGGATCGCACCACCGGCGAGCAATAGTCCCTCAAGGCTATGTCGTGATGGGAATGACACTTCAAAGGCGAGAGCGTTTGATGAGGGGGTAGCAGTGACGGTACGCTTGACGGAAGGTCGCATGTTCGCAGCGCTGAGCGCTACGAACGAGGCCATCCTCAGAACTGATGCGCCGGAAGAGCTTTTCCAAAGGGTTTGCGATGCAGCCGTTCACGGAGGAGGGTTCAAGGCCGCCGGCGCGCTGCTTCCGCAGAGCGATGGTTGGCTGCGCTTCGCAGCTGTAACTGGGTACGACGACAAAAGACCACTCACCGATATCAGGATCTCCATCGATCCGGATTCCGAGCGCGGGCAGGGGCTGGCCGGTACAGCCTTTCGGACGGCTCGCTCCTGCATATCCAACGATTTTCAGAATGACGAGCGCTTCCGGCCGTGGCGCAAAGAAAACAGAGGCGAAGGGATCGGCGCTGCCGCAGCAGTTCCAATTCTGAAAGATGGGCGCAGCATCGGCGTTTTTTTGTTTTTCTTGGTAGAAGCAGGCTCCCTTACCGATCCGATCGTCGGCCTGATGGAGCGCATGGTCGAAAACGTTTCCTTCGCGCTCCGCGGCTTCGAACAGGTGAAAGAACAGAAGCAGGCCGAGCGGGCAAACCGCCGCATGTCCCATATGTTCGCCGCTCTTAGCGGGACGAACACTTCCATTCTGCGCGCGCGTGATGTCGAGGAGATGTTTCAGAACGTTTGCGATTCCGTGACCAAAGGGGGGCGCTCGCTCGGCGCCGTCGCGATATTTATCAAGGAACCCGATTCCCCGTGGTTGAAGTTCGTCGCCGCGTCGGGAGAATTGGTGCAGCGTATCAAGATATTGCGTTTGTCGGTCGATCCGGCGGATCCGCTCGGCGGTGGATTGCACGGCCCGGCATTCCGAGAGCAGAAGCTGGTCATCACCAACGATACATTGGCCGACCCGCGGACACGGCATTGGGTGTCGGCTGACGCCCCGCCTCACGGCTGCGCGGCGGTTCCGCTGGTGAAAAACGGTCAGTCGGTCGGAATCCTCTATTTCTTCTTCGCGCGGACACCGGGACAGGTGGATGTCGAAATCACCCAGCTGATGCGCGATATCGCGGAGAATGTGTCCTTTGGCCTCGAAATGTTCGAACGCGAGCAGCAAAAAGAGCGCATCTCGTGCATGCTGGCTGCGCTCAGCGCCACCAACGAAGCGATCATGCGCGCCAGGAGCCGGGACGAATTATTTCAGTTGGTTTGCGAGGCCGTGGTCGAGGGCGCCAAGTTCACGTCGACCACAATCGCTCTGGTTCAGCCCGATAGCGAGTTCCTCAAGGTAGTGGCAACAACGGGCCCGACGGCCGATTACATCAGGACGCTGAGATTCTCGACCTCGGCGGAACGTCCGGAGGGTCGAGGGCTGTCGGGTACGGCATTTCGAACCGGGCAACCTTCGGTCAGCAACGACTTTCAAGCCGATATGCGCACCAGCCACTGGCACGGCAGTGCGACGGGAACAAAATCGGGCGCCGGATTGCCGCTCATGGTCGGCGGCAGACCCGTCGGGGTTTTTCTGTTTTTATCCAGCGAACGCGACACCTTTACGCCCGATCTTATCGAACTCCTTAGACGGTTAGCGGAAAACGTGTCGTTCGCGCTGCAGAACTTCGATCGGGCCGACGAGAAGATACGCGCGGATCAGCAGATTCAATATCTCGCGACTCACGACGGGCTTACGGCTCTGCCGAACCGCATGATGTTCAATCAGCTGCTGGAACAGTCTATCAAGTCGGCACGGCGCAACGGAAGCAAATGCGCGGTACTATTCATCGACCTCGACAGGTTCAAGGTCATCAACGACTCGCTCGGACATGCTGTCGGCGACGCGCTGTTGGTGGAAGTCGCCAACAGGCTTCGCAGCTGCGTCCGCGAGAGCGACGTAGTGGCCCGTCTTGGCGGGGACGAGTTCGTAATCGTCCTCAATGAAATTTTTGACCGCGATCAGATCGCCTTGGTCGCGCGCAAGGTGCTGTCGGGCCTGGTATCGCCGCTGAATCTCGCTGGCCACGATTGCCGCACGACCGGAAGCATCGGTATAGCGATATTCCCGGATAATGGCGGTGATGCCCAAACCCTGACCAAGAACGCCGACATGGCCATGTATCTCGCCAAGGAAGAAGGGAAGAACGATTTTCGTTTCTACTCGCCCGTGATCAAGAGCCAATCCATCGAGCGGCTGATGCTGGAATCGAGCCTTCGTCACGCGCTCGAACTGAATCAGCTCGCTTTGCATTATCAGCCGAAGATCGAAGCCGTGACGGGTCATATTAACGGAGTGGAGGCGTTGCTCCGCTGGAGACATCCGGATCTTGGCGACCTGCCTCCGATGAAATTTATCTCCTTGGCGGAGGAGACCGGCCTGATCATCCCGATCGGGCGCTGGGTTCTGAAGACCGCGTGCGCTCAAAACATGGCTTGGCAGCGGCAAGGACTCCCCGCAATTTCAATGGCGGTCAACCTCTCGCCGAGACAGTTCCAGGATGACCAGCTGCTGCGCGATGTCGATGACGCGCTGAAGGAGACCGGCATGCCAGCCCACCTTCTTCAGCTCGAGATAACCGAGAGCATGGTGATGCAAAATGTCGCGCGAGCGATCAAGGTGCTCGATGAAATCCAAGACCGGGGCGTGCGGCTCGCTATCGACGACTTTGGGACAGGCTACTCGTCGATGTCCCTGATGAAGCAATTTCCAATCGACACGATCAAGATCGACAGGTCCTTTGTTCGCGACCTCGCCGAAAACCCGCAGGACCGCGCTATTGCGATGGCGATCATCAGCATGGGAAAAGCGCTGGGATTGACCGTGGTCGCAGAGGGAGTTGAGACGACCGAGCAGGACGCGTTCTTGCGGGGACACTCGTGCGACGAACTTCAGGGGTTCCTGTTCAGCAAACCAGTGCCCGCCGATGATATTCCGCTGCTGCTTCGGCCTTTCGTGCCGGCACCCCCGCTCCAATCCGAATTCCCGTCAAGCAAACGGCGCAAGCGGAGCTTGAAGACTTAAGGCCTCGGCCGAGGGCTAGCTAGCGTTGCCGGAATCGCGGTAAAGCGGCCTGCGATCGAAGAGGCCCACCCATGAGCGTCACTGAATTGTTCGACCGGGCGATAGCCCCACCGCGTGCGGACAGGATCACGATCCGCCGACCTGACGATTTTCACGTTCATCTGCGGGATGGCGCGATGCTCCAAGCGGTGCTTCCGTTCACCGCCGCGCAGTTTGCCCGCGGCGTCATCATGCCGAATCTGGTGCCCCCGGTCACGTCGACCGCCGCCGCCATCGCCTATCGCGAACGCATATTGGCCGCACGCACTGCGGCTTCCGATTTTCAACCGCTGATGACCTCCTATCTCACCGACACGACCGCGCCGGACGAGATCGAAAGGGGATTCAAGGACCGCGTCTGGGTCGCGGCAAAGCTTTATCCCGCCGGCGCCACCACCAACGCCCATCACGGCGTGACCGACATTCCGGCGCTTGCTCCCGTGCTCGATCGCATGGAAAGGCTCGGCATGCCGGTCTTGATCCACGGCGAAGCGACCGATCCCGCGATCGACATTTTCGATCGCGAAGCCGTGTTCATGGAGCAGAGCCTGCTGCCGCTCTTGAAGCGGCACGCCGGGTTGAAGGTCGTGATCGAGCACGTCACGACGGCAGAGACCGTCGACATCGTTCGTGCCCATGCCTCGCGCGCGGCCGGAACGATCACGCCGCATCATCTTGTCATCAACCGTACCTCGCTGTTCCAGGGCGGCCTGCGCCCGCATCTTTACTGTCTGCCGGTCGCCAAGCGCGAGCATCATCGCCTTGCGTTGCGCAGGGCTGCAACGTCGGGCGAAGCGTGTTTCTTCATCGGCACCGACACGGCGCCGCATCGCCGCACCGCCAAGGAAGCGGAGTGCTGTTCGGCGGGTGTGTTCGGCGGCGCGACGGCGCTGCAGACCTATGTGCAGGTTTTCGACGAAGAGGGTGCGCTCGATCGTTTCGAGGCCTTCGCCTCGGTCAATGGTGCGCGGTTCTATGGCCTTGATCTCAACCGCGGCACGATCACCCTGGAGCGGCGGGAGCAGCCGGTCATGGCGGCGGTTGCGGTGGAGGATAGCGAAGTGGTCGTCTTCCAGGGCGGGCACACGCTGCCATGGTCGGTCGGGGAGGTTACGCCATGACCGGTCGCACTACCTGAAACGAGATCGGCGGCGAGGTCTTCCGATGGCTGTTCGCGGCCGGTTCATTCGCCCTTCAGCCGCTGATCTTCCGTGACCCGCACCTGCTCCGCGCCTCTGGCGCCGGTCTCCGACAATCGAAGCATGCTCAGCCCCGCGCCCAATACGGCGAAGCCGACGGCGGTGAGCACAGCGAGCTGCGTGCCGTCCGTTATAAAACGGGCCATCAGCAACGACACCAGCGCCGCACCGATCGTCTGTCCCAAGAGCCGCGCGGTTCCTAACATTCCGCTGGCCCCGCCGCTCCGCTCGCGCGGGGCAGCCGCAATCATGGTGCGGTTGTTGGGTGTCTGGAACAGGCCAAATCCCGCACCGGCGAGCGCCATTCGCCAGGTCACGTCGAGAAGCGAGGGTTGAGGCGGTAGCCACGCCAGGGCGCCGAGGCCGAGCGCGAACAACAACAGGCCAATTCCACCCAGAAGCCCGGACGGATAGCGCTCGACCAGCCTTCCGGCGAACGGCGCGGCAACGGCAACAGCGATCGGCCACGGTGTGATCAGGAGCCCGATCTCGACGGCCGAATATCCAAACCGGCCTTCGAGATAGAAGGGTAGCGCGACAAAGGCCAGCATCTGCGCGCAGAAGGAGGCGATCGAGGTCGCGATCGACAGCGCAAAAATCGGAATGCGCAATAAATCCAGCGGAAGCAAAGGCGAGGCCACATGCGTCTGCCGTTGTACCAGCAGGAAGCCCGCGATAGCCGCGCCGCCGAACTCCGCAAGCGCAACCGCCGCACCTTCGCCGTGGCCGATGCTGTCGATGGCGGCAAGACCAAGGCCAAATGCGACGGCGCTCAACGCGGCGCTTTTCCAGTCGAACTCGTGGCCTGCGGGTTTCGTGTGCGGCAAATACTTCACGCCGAGCGCCAGCGCGCCGAGGCCGAGCGGAATGTTGATCGCAAACAGATACGGCCACGGCCCGACCGCGAGAATGCCGGCCGCAATCGTCGGTCCGACTGCCGCGGATACGGCGACCACCATCGCATTGACGCCGATCCCGCGTCCCAACAGCGCGCGCGGATAGATATGCCGGACCAGCGCCATGTTGACGCTCATGATCCCGGCGGCGCCGAACCCCTGCAGGATGCGGGCGACCGTCAAAAGCGTCAGGGTGTGCGCAAGCACGCAAAACAGCGAGGCAATGGTGAACAGCAACAGCCCGGCGATGTAGACGCGGCGGTAACCGATGATTTCGCCGAGCGAGGCCAGCGGCAACAGCGAGATCGTGATCGCCAGTTGGTAGCCGTTGACGATCCAGATCGAAAAGGCCGGGCTCGCGTTGAGGTCGCGTGCGATCGTGGGCAGCGCCACGTTGGCGATCGCGCCGTCCATCACCGACATGATAAGGCCAGTGGCGATGGTCAGGATCGCCCAGCCACGCTCTGGCTGCGGCAACCCGTCGAGAGGGTGATAGAGCTCTCCTGACTTCACGTGTCGACGGATCCCATGTTATCGAATGTCTCAGTGCATCAACCTATCAGACATTTATGTGCCGAAGCAGTGAGGCCGAAAGCCAAGACACCGATACCATGACATCGAATACCATATCGATGGCCCGTTTTCCGGATTGGTGCTCGCTTTCCGCGCGTGAGCGTCCGGCCGCGCTTGAGGAGTGCCGGCGGCGTTTGGCTGGCATCGGACAGAGGCTCAACGCGGTCGAGCAAATCTATCCGCTGCAGGTTCCGCATCACGGGCCGCTCGCCGCTCTGCCCTATGTCGCCAAGGACATGTTCGCGACCGGACGGAGCGAAGCGTCATGGGGATGTACGAGGCCGCAAGCGGCGGCACTTCCGCGCGCCTCGGTGATCGATCGCCTCGATCAAGCCGGGGCTTGCCTCATCGGTACGGCAACCATGACGGAACTGGCCTGCGAGCCGTCCGGCTTCACCCGGCGCGGCGCACTTAATCCATGGAACTTCGATTGCGTCCCCGGCGGATCGTCGACGGGATCCGCCATCCTGGTCGCGTCCGGTTGTTGCTTTGTTGCGCTTGGCTCCGACACCGGCGGTTCGGTGCGAATGCCGGCGCATTGCTGCAGCGTCACCGCGCTCAAAGTGGGTTATGGCAGGATCCCGCTGGACGGGGCCATGCGGCTTGCGCCGAGCCTCGACAGCTTTGGAATCTTCGCCCGAAGTGCGGCCGATCTGGCGTTGGTGTGGCCTGTGATTTCCGGCGATCTTGTTGCCAGGACCGAGGAGCCACGCAAAGCGGTTGTCCTGCAGGATGCGTTTGGTGCCAGCAACGTGGAGATAGCCGAGGTTTGCCACGGCGCCGTCGCTGTGCTCGAGGCGGGCGGCATGACGATCGAGGCCCGATCCGGATTTCCCGAACAGGCGGACAGGCATGCCTTGACGGTTCTGCAGGCCGAGCCGGCCCGCGAGCACCGCGGGCGCATCGATGATCCGAACACCGATGCCACATTGCGCAAGCGCCTCGCCAAGGGTCTTTCGATTTCGGATCGAGAGCTGGATGAGGCGCTCGCCGCCCGCGATACGCTTTGCGATCAATTTCTGCGGTCTTTTCTCGGCGATGCCGGCGTGGCCGTTCTTCCGGTGATGCCGATCCGGACACCCCATGTGGATGAGGTTAATCCGGCCTCATCGCGGTTCAGTCCGCGCACTCTTTACGCGCTCAGCCGCTTCACCCGTTTCGTCAATTTTCTCGGCCTGCCGGCGCTTGCATTGCCGGCGGGCTTCGACGAAAGCGGAATGCCGGTCGGCCTTCAGATCGTCGGGCGGCCGGGCAGCGAGGCATTGCTGCTCGGCATCGGCATCCAATTCCAGGCGCGGTCCGATTGGCACGGCCGCGTGCCGGCGGCGATCGCTTCCGGGATCAGCCCGCCCAAATAGAAGTGTCACGGTCCCGAAGTCGCCATGTTGCACAACAAGGCGTGATATGGTGCAGTTCTTGCCTGTGGTGCTTCAATGGCAATCCAGGCAGATGGAGGCGGATCGTGCGGATATTGAGGCAGGTTGCTTGGCTTTTGTTCGTGGTGGCGGCGACGGGATCGCTGCCGGGCGCCGCGAACGCCGTCGGCCCCGAACCGGCGCCGCTGGCGCAGCCGGCCGAACTGACGGTTGGCTATGTGAAGGTCGGCCATCTCGCTCCGATCATTTTGGTCGCCGATGAGTTGAAGAAACTCGGCGTCGATCTCAAGCTGGTTGAATTTGTCCGTTACGCCGATGCGCGCACCGCGCTGCTGGCGGGCTCTCTTGATGCGGCTTCCGTCGGGCCGGCCGACCTCGCGATTTCGCTGGCGCAAGGGTCGACCAATGTGGTCGGGCTGATGGGCGTCGGCTCCTCGCCCAAATATGTGATCGGCCGCAACGGCGTGAAGTTCGATACTTGGGGCGACTTGAAGGGTAAGAAGATCGCGATCGCGCCTGGCTCGGCGGTCTGGTTTCAGTTCGCCGCGACGCTGGTCGAAAACGGCATTCCCTATAACAGCTTTGAAGCCGTCAACATTCAGGGCGGCGGGGCCAATTTCGACCAGGCCTTGAAAAAGGGCGATGTCGATGGTCTCGTGACCTGGGAGCCGTTTGAATCGATCCCGGTGATGGACGGCTACGGTTTCTTCGCCAAGGGCCTGGAATACTCCTCCTCGAAGGCCGTCGGCGCCGAGCTTGGCATGTTCATGGCCTCCAAGCAGGCCGTCGACAGCAAGCGCGCCGCGCTCGAGCTCTTTGTCTGGGCCTACCTCAAGAAGGAAGAGGAACTCGCCAAATCGCCAGCCGCGTTTGGGGATGCTTACGCAAAGCTCTCCGGCATGGCGCCGGATGTCGCGGCGCAAGCTGCAAAAATCATCAAGCTCGGCGAGGTGATCTCGCCGGATCAGATCAAGCGTCAGGCCAAAGGCTTTGCCGATCTCGGCGTGATCCAGAAGGATGTCTCCGACCAGATCGATGCGCATTGGGACGGCTCGTTCGTGGACAAGGCCTTGGGTAAGTAAGGTCTTTGGGCAAGTAGGCTCGAAGGCTCGGAGATGGCATGGATGTCGATCTCGACGGGACCTATCGCTTCAAGATCGGCATCGTCGGCCTCTCACCTGGGCGCGTCGATCCTCTCGCCTGCCGGCTGGCGAAATCTGCGGCAAACCCTGCTCGCCATCGTGCTTCCGGCATTGGTGATTGCACTCTGGCAGTGGGCGGGGAACGGCGGTTCGCTGTTCGGCGGCGTTCTGCCGACGCCGGACAAGGTGTGGCAAGCGTGGAAGGTGTGGGCTTTCGGCTCAAACGGCCTCAGCCTTAATCCCTACAGCGGAACGTGGCTCGCCAATCTCTTGTTTTCCGCCGAGCGCGTTGGCAAGGGTTTTTTCGCAGCCATTCTTGTTGCCGTGCCGGTAGGGTTGGCGATCGGGTGGAATCGCATTGCCTCAGGCGCGCTCGATCCCACCGTTCAACTGTTGCGGCCGATCCCGATCACGGCGTGGCTGCCGTTTTCGATCGCCGTATTCGGCATTCGCGATATGGGCGCGGTGTTCCTGATTGCGCTCGGCGCGTTCTATCCGATCGTGGTCAACACCGCGCAAGGGGCGCGTGACATCGAGCGCAATCTGGTTCGTGCCGCGATGATGATGGGGGCGGGACGTTGGACGATCCTGCGGCGGGTCGTCCTTCCCGCATCGCTGCCTTCGATCTTCACCGGGCTGCGTATCGGGCTCGGCATCGCCTGGACCGCGGTCATCGTCGCCGAAATGGTCGCCGTCAAATCCGGTCTCGGCTATGTGCTGTGGGATGCTTATTACGTCGGGCGAATGGATGTCGTCATCGCCGACATGGCGACGATCGGCCTGTTGGGTCTGATCAGCGACCGCGTCATTCTGTTGATCGAAAGATGGGTGCTGGCCTGGCGGCGCCTGCAATCGTTCCAGTCGTGACGGCGCGATGACGATGGGCACGATTGCTTTCGAAAACGTATCGAAGACCTTTTCAGGCCAGGCCGAAGTGCGGGCGCTGGAAGCCATCAACCTCGCCGTCGGCGAGGGGGAGTTCGTCGCACTGCTCGGCCCGTCGGGTTGCGGAAAATCGACGCTGCTCAATCTGCTCGCGGGCTTCGAGAAGGCCACCGAAGGCACCTTGCTGTTCGACGGCAAGACCGTGACGCGGCCGGGTCCCGATCGTGGCGTGGTGTTTCAGGAGGCCGCGCTGTTTCCATGGCTCACCGTCTGGCAGAACGTGATTTTCGGCCCGCAGGTCCAGGGCGTGCCGCGCGCCGACTACGAAGCGAAGGCGCGCAAACTCTTGAAACTGGTCGGCCTCGAATCTTTTGCCGAAGCCCTGCCGGTGCAATTGTCCGGAGGCATGCGCCAGCGCGTCGGCATTGCGCGGGTGCTGGCGATGTCGCCGCGTGCGCTTTTGATGGATGAGCCGTTTGGCGCGCTCGACGCACAGACGCGATTGTCCATGCAGCAATTGCTGTTGGACGTGTGGCAGTCGCTCGGCACGACGGTGTTGTTCGTCACCCACGACATCGACGAGGCGATCCTGCTGTCGGACCGCATTTGCGTGATGTCGGCTCGCCCGGGGAAGATCATTCGCACCATTCCGATCACGCTGCCGCGCCCACGTTCGATCGCAAGCCTCACCAGCACGGAATTCATGGCCTACAAGGCCCGCATCATGTCCGACATGAAGGTCAGCAGCGCCATTCCGGCCTGAAAGTAGACAATGGCAAATCCGCGTATTCCCTATGCGATGTCCTCCGAGCGCGCGGCATTACCGCCGCTGAAGGGAAAACGAATCCTTGTCCACCTCGTCGTCAACGTGGAGAACTGGCAATTCGATCAGCCGATGCCGCGAACCATCGTCACGCCGCCGCAGCCGCATGACAAGGGCGCCATGCCGGCTGGCTCGCGCGCCCCTTGCGTTTTCACATTGTCGAATATGGCTCTCGACTAAAAGTGAAGGTCGCCTGCGTTGCAGGCCTTCGTCGTATGGCGGATGCTTGACGCGCCGAGTGGTCTAGGCTCTATCACGTCTCAATCAATCAAGATGAACCTGATCGCGGATCGGGTCGCCGGCGGACAAATAACGGGAGATCAATAAGATGATAAACGGAAAATCACTTCTTCCTCTGTTGGCCATGGTTGTCCTCGGGGCTCCCGCCGCACACGCGCAATATGCGGCGAAGGAATGGCCGGAAGGACCGAGCAAGCAACGGTTCGTCGACACCTGCGGCGGCTGCCACGACATCAACCGGGTTCGCATCGGCTATACGCCGGAAGGCTGGCTGACGGTTGTGCGCATGATGCAGAATATGCAGGCGCCGGTTCCCGCCGAGGAATGGGGCGCGATGACCGACTACCTGATGAAGAATTTTCCCGAGCGCAAGCGCCCCGAGGCGGTGCTGATCGACGGCCCGGCGAAGGCCAATATCGAGATGTGGGACGTTCCGACCCAAGGATCGCGCCCGCACGATCCGCTGGGAGCACGGGACGGTTCGATCTGGTGGAGCGGTCAACTTGCCAACAAGCTCGGCCGGGTCGATCCGAAGACCGGCGCGATCCGGGAATATACCCTCAAATCGGCATTCACCGGCCCGCACGGGTTGGTCGATGACAAGGACGGCAATATCTGGTTCACCGGCAACAATGCCGCGCTGATCGGCAAGCTCGATCCGAAAACCGGCATTACGACCGAATACCCGCTGCCCGATCCCAACGCCAAGGATCCGCACACCCTCAACTTCGACCAGAAGGGAATTCTGTGGTTCACGGTCCAGCAGTCCAACATGCTGGGCCGGCTCGACCCCGCCACGGGTGCGATCAAGCTCGTGACGTCGCCGACGCCGAAATCTCGCCCCTACGGCATTCAGATCAACGCGCAAGGGGTGCCGGTATTCGTCGAGTTCGGCATCAACAAGATCGCCACGATCGATCCGGGCACGATGGCGATCAAGGAATTTACGCTGCCCGATGCAGCCGCGCGGCCACGACGTCTCGCCATCGGACCCGATGGCATGATCTGGTACGCCGATTATTCGCGCGGCTATCTTGGCAGGCTCGATCTGGCGACCGGGGCCGTGAAGGAATGGCCATCGCCGAGCGGGCCGAAGTCCGAACCCTACGGCATGGTCTTCACCAAGGGCGCGGTCTGGTACAACGAGTCCGGTGCGAAGCCGAACACCATCGTTCGCTTCGATCCGGCGACCGAGAAATTCGAGAGCTGGGCCATCCCCGGCGGCGGCGACATCGTGCGCAATATGAGCGTCCTGCCCGATGGCAATCCGGTGATGGCCAATAGCCTGACCAACCAGGTGGGGATGGTTCGAATCAAATAAGGTATTTTCTAGCAGCAGGTATTGAAAAGAATGGCCGTCTGGTCGCCTTGTGGTGATCGGGCGGCCTTTTCGTTAGGGTAGCGCCAACGATCGAAATGGGCAGGAAACGACATGAGCGCGATGGCTTCGCAAGGGTTCGACAGGGAATTCGACTACGTCATTGTCGGTGCGGGCTCGGCGGGATGTGTGCTGGCCAATCGCTTGAGCGCCAGCGGCAAATATTCGGTGCTGCTGCTTGAAGCCGGCCCGCGCGACACCAATCCCTGGATTCACGTGCCGCTCGGCTACGGCAAGCTGTTCAAGGAAAAAGCCGTCAACTGGATGTACCAGACCGAGCCGGAGCCCGGCCTTGGCGGACGAAGCGTGTTTCAGCCGCGCGGCAAGACGCTGGGCGGATCGAGTTCGATCAACGGGCTGCTTTATATCCGCGGTCAACATGAGGACTACGACCGCTGGCGCCAGCACGGCAACCTTGGCTGGGGTTTTGACGACGTGCTGCCCTATTTCAAGAAGGCCGAAGACCAGACGCGCGGCGCGGACGACTTCCATGGCGCTGGCGGCCCGCTGCCGGTTTCCAATCTCGGCCATCCCGATCCGATTTCCGCAGCCTTCATCGAGGCGGCGGTGGAGGCGGGCCTTCCCAGAAATCCCGACTTCAATGGCGCAAGCCAGGAAGGCGCGGGATTTTTTCAGACCACGACCAAAGGCGGACGGCGCGCGAGTGCGGCGATTGCGTATCTTCGCCCCGCCAAGGCTCGCGCCAACCTGCATGTCGAGACATCGGCACTGGCTGAGCGAATCCTGTTCGAGGGACGCCGCGCGGTTGCGGTGACCTACCGTCATTCGGGGGTTTTGTGCACGGCGCGGGCGCGGAGCGAAATCCTTATCGCGGGGGGTGCGTTCAATTCCCCGCAACTGTTGCAGCTTTCGGGCGTCGGTCCGGCAGACCTGCTCCGCCAGCACGGCATCGAGATCGTGCTGGACGCGCAAGGGGTGGGCCATGACCTGCAGGATCACATGCAGGTCCGCGTCGTGATGCGCTGCTCGCAAGCCATTACGCTCAACGACATCGTCAACAATCCGGCCCGGAAGGTCCTTGCAGGACTGCGCTATGCCGCTTTCCGAACCGGCCCGCTGACGATCGCCGCCGGCACGTCGGGGGCGTTCTTCAGGACCAATCCGAGATTGGCGACGCCGGACATCCAGATTCATTTCCTGCCGTTTTCGACCGACAAGATGGGCGAAAAACTGCATCCGTTCTCGGGCTTCACCGCGTCGGTGTGCCAGTTGCGCCCCGAGAGTCGCGGCTCGATTCGGATCAGGAGCGCAGACCCTGCCGCCCCGCCGGAAATTCGGATCAACTACCTTGCCAGCGAAGTCGACCGCACCGCCAATGTCGAAGGCTTGAAGATCCTGCGAAAAATCCTGAGCGCGCCGGCGTTGGCGCCTTTCGTCGTCGAGGAGGTCGACCCCGGCGCGAAAGTGACCAGCGACGAGGCGTTGTTGGCCTTTTGCCGCGCGCGTGGCACCACCGTCTACCATCCGACCTCGACCTGCCGGATGGGGAGCGATCCGCTCGCCGTGGTCGATCAAAGACTTCGCTTGCGCGGGATTGACGGCCTTCGCGTAGTCGATGCTTCCGTGATGCCTGACCTCGTGTCGGGCAATACCAACGCGCCCGTCATCATGATCGCGGAGAAGGCTTCCGACATGATCTTGCAGGATGCACGCTAGTCACGCTTGCGGGGCGGTGCTATTCCATCCGCTCGATCAACACGAGCGAGAATGAGTTTGATGCGACTGCGGATCGGCACACGCAAGAGCGCCATGGCATTGGCCCAGACCGAGGAAATTGCCCGGCGTCTGGCTTTGGCTTCTCCCGGCATCAACGTCGAGATCGTCAAGTTCGAGACCACGGGCGATATCGACCAGACCGGCAAGCTCTTGACCCATGGCGGCAAGGGCGGGGCGTTCGTGGCCGAAATCCGTGACGCGGTCCGCGCGGGACAATTGCACGCGGCGATGCATTCGCTCAAGGACATGCCGGGCAATGAAGAGACGCCGGGGCTCGTGATCGGTGCCATGCTCGCGCGCGATTCCGCAAACGACGTACTGGTGCTGCGGCCGGGATTATCGATGGAGCAATTGAAAGCCTCCCGCGGCAAAGGCTTCAAGATCGGCACCAATGCGGTACGGCGCGCCGCCTACGCACGCCGGCTGTTTCCGGAGATCGAGGTGATTCACTATCGCGGCGCCGCCGATACCCGCGTGCGCAAGCTCGACCAGCTGGAAAAGCAGCGATTGCCCGAAGGCGGCGCGGTGGGGCCTGCGGATGCGCTGGTCATGGCGCGCTCGGGGCTGGAACGGGTGGGGCTCGCCAGCCGGATCGCCTACGAATTTCCGGTTACGGAAATGCTGCCCGCGGCTGGCCAAGGCATCGTCGCGGTGGAATGTGCCGCTGGCGATTGGCCAACGCGAGGTATTCTCTCTGGGATAGACGACCTCACCGCGCGCCGCTGCGCCGATGCCGAACGCGAGGTGTTGTGGGTGCTCAACGGCCATTGCAACTCGCCGATTGCGGGATTGGCCACGATCGACGGCGCGCAGATGTCGTTGACCGCCTCGGTGCTGGATGAGGACGGCCGCCGCTTCATCGAAGTCTCGCGCTCAGGCCCTGCGGATCGGCCGCGCGAACTCGGCCGCGCGGTTGGTCTTGAATTATTGGCCAAGGGTGCTGCCGAACTCATCGAGCGCAGCCGGCCGGGGTAACGGAGCGACGGTGGCTTCCGCAAGCCTTGGTCATCATCCGCGAATGCGGATGATCCAGTACTCCGCGGCGTCTAGGAATGGACAGCGGTGACTACTGGATACCCGCCTTCGCGGGTATGACGGCCGTGACTTACTGTTTATCCCTTGTAGGCCCGAACGCGCTTGATCATCTGCTCGACATGGGCGATCGGGGTTTCCGGCAAAATGCCGTGGCCGAGATTGAAGATCAGCCGCCCCTTGGCGTAGTTCTCGAGCACGTCGTCGACAGCGCGATCGAGGGCGGCGCCGCCTGCGATCAGGACAAGCGGGTCGAGGTTGCCTTGAACGGCGACGCGGTTCTGCACGCGCTGGCGGATCAGGGATGGCTCGGCAGCCCAGTCGATGCTGACGCCGTCGACGCCGGTTGCTTCGACATAGTCCGGCAGCAGCGCGCCCGCCCCTCTGGGGAAGCCGATGATCTTGGCGTCGGGAAATTCCTTGCGCACGCCGGCGACGATGCGGCGGGCCGGCTCGATCGACCAGCGCGCGAACTCGCGCGGCGGCAACACGCCGGCCCAGGTGTCGAAGATCTGTAAGCAATCGGCTCCCGCCTTGAGCTGACCCATCAAGTACAGAATCGAATTCTCGACCAGCACGTCGATAATCTTTTCGAACGCGTCCGGGTGCCGATACGCCATCATCCGCGCCGGCGCCTGATCCGGTGTGCCCTGGCCGGCCACCATGTAGGTCGCGACCGTCCACGGTGCGCCACAGAAACCGATCAGGGCGGTTTTGCCGTCGAGCTCGCGCCGCACCCGCCGCAACGCTTCGTAGACCGGCTCGAGTTTTGCGAAATCGGCGCGTGGAGAAAGCGTTGCGACTTTCTCCGGCGTATCCAGCGGATCGAGCCGCGGGCCTTCGCCGGCTTCGAATCTCACGGACCTTCCGAGCGCGTGGGGAATGACCAGAATATCGGAGAAGATGATCGCGGCGTCGAAGTTGAAGCGGCGGATCGGCTGCAGCGTTATTTCGGCCGCATATTCCGGCGAGAAGCACAGATCGAGAAAGCCGCCGGCCCTGGCGCGCAGCTCGCGGTATTCCGGCAAATAGCGGCCGGCCTGCCGCATCATCCAGATCGGCGGCGTCGCTTGCCGGCGGCCGGAGAGCACTTCAAGAAAAGGTTTGGTCGTATCCATTGGCGTTCGGTCTGTGCTTTCAATAATGCGGTGGGCGTTCGTTCGCGGCGCTAGGTGCCTGCGTCTCGGCTTCTCTCAAGCGTTCGTTGAGATGGACAAGCTGGCGCGTCAGTGCGTCGATCTTCGCCCATTGTTCGGTGACAGTCTTGTTGAGCGTCTCGATGGCGTCGTCCTGGAATGCAAGCCGCGCCTCGAGCGTATCGACGCGATCGGTGAGTGCCTTGAGATCACTCATCGCAGCTCAGCTCCGCATCCCGCTCGCGCAATCCGTGACTGAGTGCCACGCGATCGTCGAAGACGAAACACTCGCCGCGCCAGCGGCTGTCAGTCTCCGGGACACGCTCCAGATAATTCAGGATGCCGCCCTTCAAATGATAGACCTCGGCGAAACCTCGCGACAGCAGATAGCTTGATGCCTTTTCGCAGCGGATGCCGCCGGTGCAGAACATGGCGATTTTCCGGTCTCGTGCCGGATCGAGATGGCGCGCGACAAATTTCTTGAATTGCCCGAAGCTCGCGATTGAGGGGTCGATAGCACCCTCAAAGGTACCGATCGCGACCTCGAAGGCGTTGCGGGTATCGATCACCAGCGTATCGGGGGCTGCGATGACGTCGTTCCAGTCGGCCGGCTCGACATAGGTGCCGACCTGCCGCGTCGGATCGGCGGCCGCATCGCCGAAAGTGACGATCTCTTTTTTCAGCCTGATCTTGAGGCGGCCAAACGGCATTGTCGTGGCGGAGGAGAATTTCGGCTCAAAGCGATCGAGCCGGCCGCCGAACAGATCGCCATGGCGCAGCGCGTGAATCAGCGCGTCGATCGCCTCGGGCGGACCTGCCAGCGTGCCGTTGATTCCTTCGTGAGCCAGCAACACGCTGCCTTTCAGCTTCAGATCGTCGCACAGCGCCCGCAACGGCTGGCGTAGATCGCGGAAATCCGGCAGGGCGGCAAATTGGTAGAAGGCGGCGACCTTGGTGGGCATGGGGGTGGGTTTATCAGGGGGGCTGCAGGCGGGAAAGGCAGGGGCCTCCTCTACTTATGCGGGCCTCCAAGCATTGCACAGGTGGTATTGAATATGCCAAGTAACCTCGCAAAGTAACCCCGCCAATCGCCCGCCCGCTGGCCGGAAAAATGCAGAAAAACAACGACAAAGTGAGCCATTTCGCATGAGGAATTTCCATTTCGCGGGTCGGTCGACGGTCCATTCCCAGAACGCCATGGTGGCGACGTCCCACCCGCTGGCGGCGCTCACGGCCATCGAGGTTCTGCGCTCCGGGGGGACGGCCGCGGACGCTGCGGTGGCAGCTTCCGCGCTGCTCGCGGTGATCGAGCCGCAATCGACCGGCATCGGCGGCGATTGTTTCGCGCTGATCCAGCCGAGGGGCGAGGGCAAGATCGTTGCCTATAACGGCTCGGGCCGCGCGCCGAAGGCTGCGACCGCGGAGTGGTATCTCGAGCGCAATATGCGGGCGATCCCGCTGACCTCGGCGCATGCGGTCAGCATTCCCGGCGCCATCGATGCCTGGGCGACCATCCTGCACGACCACGGCAAGTTCGGCCTCGACACGCTGATTCAACCGGCGATCAAAGCGGCGGAGGAGGGCTATGTCGTCGCGCCCCGTATCGCCTTCGACTGGAAGAACGGCTTCGACAAGCTGAAGAAGGGCGTCAACACCGAGCGCTATCTGCTGCCGCACGGCAGACCGGCGGTGGCTGGCGACGTGATCAGGCAGCCCGAACTCGGCCAGACACTGCGGGCGATCGCCAAGGGCGGCCCCGATGCCTTCTACAAGGGCGCGATCGCCGAGGACATGGTGGAGACCTTGCGTGCTATCGGCGGTCTGCACACGCTGGAAGACTTCGCCAATCATACCACCGAGACGACGCTGCCGATCGGCACGATGTACAAAAGCCTCGATGTCTGGCAATGCCCGCCCAATGGGCCCGGCATCACCATGCTGGTGATGCTCAACATCCTGTCGCATTTTGATCTGACGAAATTCGCTGCCTTGAGCGTCGAGCGGTTTCATCTCGAGGCGGAAGCCGCGCGCGCCGCCTACATGATGCGCGAACAGCGCATCGGCGACCCCGCGCATGTGAAGGTCGACGTCGCCGGGATCCTGGCCAAGGAGTTCGCCGCCGAATATGCCGGCAAGATCCGCATGGACCGGTTGATGGATTTGCCGAAGGTTTCGCCGCCGATGAATCCGTCGACGATCTACGTCACGGTGGTGGACAAGGATCGTAACACCTGTTCCTTCATCAATTCGATCGCCCATTCCTGGGGCTCGGCGATCGTCTCCAACAAGACGGGCATTCTCCTGCAAAATCGCGGTGCCGGTTTCCGCATCGAGGTCGGCCATCCGAACTGCATCGCGCCGGGCAAGCGTCCGTTGCACACCATCATTCCGGCGCTGGCGACGAGAGGCGGCCGCGCGGTGATGCCGTTCGGCGTCATGGGCGGTCAATATCAGCCTGTGGGGCAGACCCACGTCCTGACCAACATTCTAGATTATGGCTGCGACGTGCAGGAGGCGATCGATATGCCGCGCGGCCTGCACTACGAAGGTTTCTATCAGCTGGAAGACAGCGTGCCGGCGGAAATCGTCGCAGGGTTGCAAAAGCTCGGACACCAGACCACGAAAGTCATTCCGCCGCTCGGCGGCGGTCAGGCGATCTGGATCGACTGGGACAAGGGCACGCTGACCGGCGGCTCCGACCCGCGCAAGGACGGTTGCGCGCTCGGATACTGAAAGCAAAGCGCAACCCCGCGTGATCGGGCTGGATCAAGGCTGGTCTCGCGGGTCACGTTGAGTTAGACAGGCGCCCGATCGTTCAAGAAGGTACCCAAGGATGCGACGTTTTCGTATGCCACGTTTTCCCCGCACGAAGTTTTCGACGCTAGCGGCCGCAGCATTGACCGCTTTGACAGTATCGGTGGCATCGATGCCGACCAACGCGATGGCACAAACCCCAGGAACGGCCATGACCACAGCTTCGGGACTCCAGATCATCGACAGCAAGGTCGGCACGGGGGCCGCGCCGAAGCCCGGCCAGATCTGTGTGATGCATTATACGGGGTGGCTTTACGAGGATGGCAAGAAAGGCAAGAAATTCGACTCCTCGGTCGATCGCAACGAGCCATTCGAATTTCCGATCGGGCAACGCAAGGTGATTGCCGGCTGGGACGAAGGTGTTGCTTCGATGAAGGTCGGTGGCAAGCGTACCCTCATCATTCCGCCCGCGCTGGCCTATGGCGCCCGCGGTGCCGGCGGCGTCATCCCGCCGAATGCGACGCTGATCTTCGACGTCGAATTGCTTAATGTGAAGGGGTGACGGTCCCGCGACATGACGAAATCGCACGACCACAGCCACGCCGGCCACTCGCACGATCACGGCGCAGAGCGCTGGAAGCATGATGGCGTCCGGGTCATTCCCGGCAACCAGCTCGATCCCCACGTGCCGTCGACCGCCGGCATGGACCGCAAGGCCGCGATCAATTTTGCCCGCGTCGGCGCCCAGAAATTGTGGGCCGGCACCGTCACCATCAAACCCGACGCCAAGACCGGCGCGCACCATCACGGCCACCTTGAAAGCATCATCTATGTCGTCAAGGGCAAGGCGCGGATGCGTTGGGGCGACCATCTGGAATTCACCGCGGAGGCCAATCCCGGCGATTTCATCTTTGTCCCGCCCTATGTGCCGCATCAGGAAATCAACGCCAGCCCCGACGAGCCGCTGGAATGCGTGCTGGTGCGCAGCGACGGGGAAGCGGTCGCCATCAATCTCGACATCGAACCTGTCGAGAAGCCGGAAAAGGTGCTTTGGGTCGATCCCGTGCACCGCGACCCCAAAGGCGGCTAACAGGTCGCTTGAGACACAGCTTGGTTACCGCATGCGACGCCTGCGGGTGGGCCCCGCGGCGCTGGATGGCTTTCGGCGCCATGCGCGGTCTGCTACATTGTGCGTCGAGAATCCAAGCGCGGCGATTTCATTAGATGAAAATCGCGAACGAGAATCACACGTCGAGATTCACAAAAACCAAGAACTCTGATCGGAGAGGAATCGTGACAGAACTCAATCAATCGCTCGGACGCCGCACCGTCATCAAGGGCGCTGGCCTCGGTCTCGTCGCCGGCGGCCTCGCCGCGACGCTTCCCGCTCAAACCGCCGCTGCCGCCACGGAAGGCGGCGACATCTGGAGTGGCGAATATTGGGCGAGGAAGGGCGACGTGCCGTTGTGGATGTTCCGCAAGCGCATCGGCGCGCCCAAGGCGGGCGAGCCCGCCAAGCCGGTTGTGTTTTTCGTCCACGGTTCGTCGGTGACGTCGCGCTGCTACGATCTCAACGTCCCCGGCAAGGGCGAATATTCTGCGCTGAACGAGTTCGCCCGTTACGGCTTCGACGTCTGGACCATGGATCACGAGAACTACGGCAAGTCTGGGCGCACTTCCGGCAATTCCGACATCAGGAGCGGCGCCGAAGATCTGAAGGCTGCGGTTGAAGTCATTGCCCGCGAAACCGGCCGGCAGAAGTATCACTTCATCGGCGAGTCGTCAGGCGCCTTGCGCGCCGGGATGTATGCCATGATGGCGCCGGAACGCATCGATCGTCTGGTATTGGCCGCGTTCACCTACAAGGGCGAGGGTTCGCCGACGCTCGCCAAGCGCGCCGAACAGCTCGACTATTACCGCACCCACAACATGCGCAAGCGCGACCGCGAAATGATCCGCTCGATTGCCACCCGCGACAAGCCCGGCACCAGCGATCAGGCCGCCGTCGAGGTTTTGGCGGATGTGGAGATGCAATTCGGCGATCAGATCCCGACCGGCACCTATCTCGATATGACCGCCAATCTGCCGGTGGTCGATCCCAAGAAGGTCATGGCGCCGGTGCTTTTGATCCGCGGCGAATATGACGGCATCGCCACGGTCGCCGACCTCGAAGACTTTTTCACCCAGCTGCCGAACGGCGACCGGCAATTCGTCATCCTGCCCGGTGTCGCGCATTCGCTCGTGCTCGCCACCAACCGGCAGTTGTTCTGGCACGCGACGAAAGCGTTCCTGGACATGCCGACGCCGATCGCGACCTGAGAAGCGGGCGATCCGACCGAAGTTGTGACCATGGCCGGGCATCGTCCCGCCTGCGCGGCCGTTTTCACGCCAAATCAAAATTCCAAAATCCGATGTCGGATTTGGACCGACGCGTTCGTCCTCCGGTCGATCATGATGAAGGAGAGCGCTAGCCATGTCCAAAATCTCACCCTGCCTCTGGTTCGACGGCGAAGCCGAAGAAGCCGCGAACTTCTACGTCTCGCTTCTGCCGGATTCCCGCATCGAGCGGATCCAGAAAAATTCCGTCGATGGTCCGGCCGGAAAGGCCGGCACCGTGCTGGTGGTTCAGTTCATCCTCGCCGGTCAGGAATATATGGCTCTTAACGGCGGAACGCGTTTCGAATACACGCCTGCGATTTCGTTCAAGATCGATTGCGCGGACCAGGCGGAAGTCGACCGTCTCTGGGATACGCTGTCGTCCGATGGCGGATCGGTTCAGCGATGCGGATGGGTCAGGGATCGCTATGGCGTGTCCTGGCAGATCGTGCCATCGGTATTGCCGGAATTGCTCGGCGGATCCGATCGTGCCGGCGCGCAGCGCGCGATGCAGGCCATGCTCGGGATGACCAAGCTCGACATCGCCGAGTTGCGCAGGGCCTATGAGGGCAGATCGGCGGCGTAGCTTTCGAGGCGAGGGTGCCGCGTGATTCAATAATTCGCGCGCTGGCCCGACGCCCGCCATGCACGGTGTTGGCGACCGGTTAAGCCACTCACTCCGCCGCAGTCCTGGTGTTGAGGTTGACGACCTGAACGCGACGGTTGACGGCGGCCGTCGGCGCCGTCGGGTCCTTCAGCCTGGTCTTGCCGTAGCCGACGGTAACGAGATCGGCGCCGGCAATGCCATATTTGTCGGTGAGGTAGCGCTTGATCGTATCGGCACGGCGCTCGGAGAGATCCTGGTTGAAGGCATCGCCGCCGATCGCATCGGTGTGGCCGGCTACCATGATCGTCGAGCCCTTCAATGCGGGATTCGATAGCGCCTTGCCAAGCTCCTGCACCGCGGCCAGCGAGGCCTGGCTGATCTTCGCCGAATTGTATTCGAATTGGATATCGAGATCGATCCTGGGTTTGGTCGAGGCGATTTCCGCGATCTCCTCGCGCTCGCCGAGCGAAAGCGATCGGGTCTTCCGGTTGCGAAGGCTGTCGACGAAGCTCTGTTCCTTGGCGCTCGCTGCGGGATCGACTTGTCGGTCGCCCGAGAGACTTCGCGTCAACGCCTTCGGTTGCAGGGCATTCACGATCTGGTCCGCCGAGACGTTGTCGTCGGCAAGCGCAACGCCCGCCGTCATCGAGAGCGCGGCACTGAGCGCCACCGCAACGATGCGGGAAATTCGAAAGAAGCTGGTCATGGCTCTAATCCTCGCGGTTGCGCCTGATTGGATGCGCGTACGATAGGAACGGTTCGATTCTTAGAACGTGATCCAGGTCACATAGCGCCGCTTCCCTTGGGAAAAGCCCGCCCACGAGGCCATGGAGCTGAGGACGCCCGTGGGGCCGCGCGTTGCGAAAGCCATCCATGTCGTAAAGCGGTCGCCCCAGTGCCGGCATGCGAACAAACAATCGGCCAGATGCGTTTCTAAAAGTGGCGCGACGACGACTTCAGCGCGAGTGACGTAAGCTGTCTCAGTTCCCGACACCCAAGAAACAAAACGAATATCAGGGGTCTCGCCCGATCGTGCGGGGGCAGGTGGGAACTCCGGTCTCCGTGCTGATCGGCTCGGCCATCATCGCCACGGCAATTTTATTGTCGACGCTGGTTACGGCGGTGGGCACGCGGTTCGTCGGCATGGAAAGTTCCCTTGAAGACAATGCGTGGCTGATCGATCGCCTGACCGGCAGCGTTTACCGGTGCAAGGCACCGGAGCGCGGCAAAGCGGTGTGCGATGCGGACGTCGCCACGGGAAGCATCGCCAATCACGCCAGGCCGTGAGAACTCGCGGGCCAAATGTCAAATCCACTTCACTATGCCGGAACCATGCTTGCCGCCTGATCGGCGATAAATTGCCATAGCTTGGCAGCGACCGGCCCATGGGGCCTGTCCCGCCGGCGCGCGGCGACCAGTTCGCTTCGTCCGCCTTTGAAAAACTGGCCGGTGATCGGGATGAGGCTCGCATCGCGCAGATTGGTTTCGATCAGGTAGCGCGGCAGATGCCCCCAGCCCATGCCCTGAAGAATGAGTTCCTTCTTCATCAACTGATCGCTGACGGTCCAGCTTCGCGCGCCCTCGACCAGAAAATAATTCGAAGGCGGCAAATGGCGCGCGGTGTCGCGGATCACGCATTGCACGTAATCGCGCATTTGTTCCGGCGTGATCGACGGAGAAACGGGAAAGCGCAGGAAGTTCGGCGCCACCACCGGTACGTGCTCGACGATAAGCAGATCGACGAATTCGAGCCGCGGATCGCTCTTGTCGATGTGGTGAAAGATGAGGTCCGCCTCGTCCTCGAACAAACGCTCCCAGGGTCCTGAAATCGCTTCGAAATGAAGGTGCAGCTGCGTGCCGGGACTTTGATCGAAGAAGCTGCGCAATAGCGCGAGTGTCTCGGGAAGTGGGCTCAAGTCACCGACCACAACCCGAAGCTCGCTTTCTTCGCCCATCGCAAGCTGCGTGGCGTGATCGCGCAGCCGCTTGGCGTCCTGCAAGAAAATCCGCGTGCGCTCGTAAAACGAGCGGCCCGCTTCGGTCAGCGTAACGCGATAGCCGCTGCGGTCGAGCAGGCTGAGCTGCAACTGGTTTTCCAGGTTCTTCACTGACGACGAGACGCTCGGCTGCGAGCGCCGCAGCCTGTCGGCAGCTGCCTGGAAACTTCCCTCGCTGACGACGGCTTCGAAGCACACGAGCTGGTGGAGGGTTAGGCTATCCATCATCATACAGCAAACCTATCAAGATTATCGAAATTACATTCTTTTTTATAATGAAGCAATGCCGCTAGCTGACGCCCGTTCCAACAACCACGGGAGAAAGTCCATGCGTGCCATTGTCATCAAGCAATACGGGGGGCCGGAAGTATTGGCTCTCGAAGAGCGCCCAGAGCCGGAATCCAGGCCCGGTCACGTCATCATCGACGTCAAGGCGTTCGGCCTCAACCGCGCCGAGAGCTATATGCGCTCCGGTGCCTGGGGCGACGTCGCCGAGATCACCGGCATCGAATGTGTCGGCGTCGTGAGATCCGATGCCAGCGGCAGGTTCGCTCCCGGCCAGAAGGTTGCGGCCCTGATGGGCGGCATGGGACGGCTGATCAATGGCAGTTATGCCGAGACCACCCAAATCGCGGCCACCAATGTGGTGTCCCTGGAATCGAAATTGCCATGGGAGGAACTGGCGGCAATTTCCGAATCCTATGCGACGGCCTGGAGCGCCGTTTGCGGCAATCTCGGGATTTCACCGGGCCAGACGCTGGTCGTCCGCGGCGCGACATCCGCGCTCGGACAAGCGGCCATCAATATCGCCACCGAAATGGGCGTCCGCGTCGTTGCCACCACGCGGAGCGCCAAACGCCGGGCGGCGCTCGAGGCGCTCGGCGCCAGCGAGGTCCTGGTCGAATCGACGGAACTCGCCAAGCGAATTCGCGAGATTCATCCCAAGGGGGTCGACGCCGTGCTCGACATCGTCGGCAACGGCACGGTGCTGGATTCGCTGGCGATGGCGCGGCGGGGTGGCCGCGTCTGCGTGGTCGGGCTGCTCGATCATGTGGAGTCGATCGGCAACTTCAATCCGCTGTTCCAGATGCCGCACTTCGGCGTGCATTTCAGCGCATTCGTCAGTTGGTCGTTCGGAACGCCGGAATGTCCCCTATCGGATATCCCGTTCCAGACCATTGTCGAGCGGGCCGCGGTCGGGGCCTACAAGGCAAAGCCCGTTAAGGTGTTTCGCTTCGAAGACATTCGCGAGGCGCATCGTTTGCTGGAGACCAGTGAAGCCGGTGGCAAAATCGTCGTCCGCCTCTGAGCTTTTTTAATTCGCGAATCCGGCTAGATTGCCGCGCGATGCCGACGACCGATGAGCCGATAGCTTTGACCAAGGCCGCAGCCCGAGCGATCTGGCTGCGCGCCCAGCGGCTCGATTCCGAGGCGCCGTTCGGCGATGGCCCGCAGGCCACGCAAGCCGCGATCGAGCATCTCGGTTATGTGCAGATCGACACCATTCATGTGATCGAGCGCTGCCATCATCACATCCTCTGGAATCGCATTCCCGATTATCGGCGCTCGGATTTGCATCATGCCCAGAGCATCGACAAAAGCGTGTTCGAATACTGGACTCATGCGCTGTCCTACGTGCCGGCGAAGGATTTCAGTTTCTTCATCCCGGCGATGAAGCTGCACCGGCGCGAGGGACATAAATGGTTTGGCGAGGTGAAGCCTGCCGACTTGCGCAAGGTGATGCGGCTTCTCAAGAAGGACGGCGCGCTCACCATCCGCGACATCGAAGACGACGTGCTGGTCGAGAAGGTGCATGCCTGGGCGAGCCGCAAGCCCTCGAAGCGGGCGCTGCAACTGGCGTTTTACGAAGGCCGGGTCACGATCTCCGAACGCAACGGCATGCTCAAGACGTATGAGTTGATGGAGCGGCATTTCGGCTGGGACAAGCCGCCGAAGGCGGCATCGAACGGAGAAATCACCGCCTATCTGCTCGATCGCGCCCTTCGTGCGCAAGGCGTGGTCAGCCTTGATTCGATCTGTCATCTCGACGCCCCTAGCAAGAAGGCGGTCCGGCGGTTGATCGAGACGCGCGTTCGCCGCAAGGAGCTGGTCGCGGTTGCGATCGAAGGCGCCGGCAAACAGGAACACTGGGTGCGGCCGGAGGCGCTGGAGACGCGAGGGGACGCCACTGAGCGCGTGCACATTCTCTCTCCGTTCGACCCCCTGATGATCCAGCGCAAGCGGACGCAGCTTATTTTCGGCTACGAGCACTTTTTCGAAGCCTACGTGCCGAAGGAGAAGCGGCGCTTCGGCTATTTCGCGCTGCCGGTTCTGGTCGGCGATGCCATCGTCGCAGCCCTCGATCTCAAGACCGACCGGCAGAACAGAAAACTGTTGCTGCAGAAATGGAGCTGGATCGGCGCCGCCGCGAAAGGCCCGCGCAAGGAATTGAAGCGGCGGATCGAGGAAGAGCTGCACCGCTTCGAGCGCTTTCAGCTTGGCGAGTGAGGGGCGGGCAGTCTCTTCAAGGAGCGGGGGCGATCACGACAACGCCGCATCGGCGATCGGAATTGTCAATTCGAAGGCTGCTCCCGCCTCGGAGTCCATCAAACGAATTGTTCCGCCATGCGCCTCCAGCACGGCGCGCACAATGGCCAGTCCCATGCCCGTTCCGCCGCGCTCGCGCCGCGTGGTGAAGAAGCTGTCGAAAATCCTGGCGCGATTGTTGGGCGAGACACCTTCGCCGTTGTCACTGACTTTCACCGCCAGCAACGCCTGCTGCCGCGCGGCGGAAAGCTCGAGCACCGTGCTGCCGTGGCGAGCGGCGTTGTCGGCGAGATTGGAGAGAATGATGCTGGCGTTTTCTTCGGACATGCGAACCGGTATGTCGAGTTCGCCGCCGGCGCGGATATCAAGGGCCGCAAAGGACGAGCGCAGGGTTGCGAGCACGTCGGTTAGCCTGGTCGCGCCGACCGCGACCGGATTTTCCGCCCGTGCCAGATCGCGCAAGCGCACCGATATCTTTGCCAGCCTGTAGGTGTCGGCAATGATATTGTCGAGGAATTTGCGGCGGTCGTCGTCGTCCATGTCGGGCTCGTCGACGTCGTCGCGCAAAAGCTCGGCCGCGCCTTGGATCGAGGTCAGCGGCGATTTCAACTCATGCGACACGTGGGTGGCGAATGTCGAGATGAAGTGTGAGCGCATATCCAGCCGCCGTGCCATTTCGAGAAAGCTCTGCGACAGTCTCGCGAACTCGCTGGTGCCATGCCGTTTGAGCGGGCGAAGCGCGTTACGGTCGCCCTTGCCGATCAGGTTGGTGCGCTCGACCAGTTCGCGCATCGGCTCGGTGATGGTGCGGTGAAACAGAAATCCGATCAGCAGCGTCGGAACGATCATGAAAAGGATGGCAAGCGCGACCTTGGCCCGTTGCTCATAGAGATTCTTGAAGACATCGTTCGGTGTGCGCGAGGCATAGACGACGCCTGCGACCTGATTGCGCACGATCACCGGCATTGCCGTAAACAATCGTATGCCGGTCCCCCGGCTGATGGAATAAAGCGCCGGCCGATCGTGCTTTGAGATCCGCACGCGCAGGACGGCGGCAAAGCGCCCCTGCAGCGCTTCAGTGACTTCTTCGAGATGGGCGAGCGAACGCCCCACCTCCTCGCGGCCGGCAATGACGATGCCGTTGGGATCAAGCAGCCGAAAGCCCGCCAGCGTCACATTCTGGGTCGCGGCAATATCGGGCGTCATGCGCGCGCCCAGCGCAACAAAGGCAGGATCGGCGGCGAGGCCCGGCGCGCGCGCCTCGGGTCTTGGCGGCAGGACGCTCTCATTGGCCAATTCGAGCTTGGGCCAGATCGGCTGATAGGGACCATCGGTCGGCGCGAGTGCCGCGGGCGATATCTTCGCACCGAGCGCAACGTCATGTGAAAACGTGGATTCGACCTCGCGGTGAAACACGGCGGCCAGCGCCGCGCTCTGCGCGATCAGTTCGGACTCGGTCTCCCGGATCAGCTGGTTCTGGTAGACCTTGAGGAAATAAAGGCTGAACAGCGGCAGCAGCAGCACGCTCGCCAGAACGAGAAAAACCACCAGGCTGAGACTTGGCCGCCATTTCGGAGGCGTTGCGGATGCCGGTCGGCTGGGTTCGCTCAACGCGGTGCCTCGCAACGGCCGAGTTTGAATCCAACCCCGTGCACGGTCTCGATCGCGGTTTCGCAACCTGCCGCGGCCATCTTGCCGCGGATATTGCGGACGTGGCTGTCGATGGTGCGGTCGGCGACATGGATGTTGCCGGCATAAACGGCCTCAAGAATCAGTTCGCGCGTGAACACGAAACCTGGCCGCGCCACCAGCGTGCGCAGGATCGAGAATTCGAGCGCGGTGAGCGCGACCGGCTTGCCCTCGAAACTGGCCACGCGGGAATCGGCATCGATGGCGAGCCCGCCGTGCCGGAAGGTTTTGGCTTCCGCCGCTTGCGGAACGTTGCGGGCGCGCCGGAGGATCGCGTTGACCCTTGCGACCAGTTCGCGCGGGCTGAACGGTTTGGTCACATAGTCATCGCCGCCGATCTCAAGGCCGAGGATGCGGTCGATCTCCTCGTCGCGCGCCGACAGGAACAGGATCGGGGTCTCCGCGGTTTTCCTGATCTGCCGGCAGACTTCGAGGCCGTCCATCTCCGGCATGCCGACATCGAGGACGATGAGGTCGTGGACGTTGCGGTCGAACTGGCGCAGCGCCTCCTTGCCGTCGGTTGCGATCGAAATCGTCATTCCCGTCTTTTCGAATGCAAAGCGCACGACGTCGCGGATATGAGGGTCGTCGTCGACGACGAGAATGCAATGGGCCATGTTTGTCAGTTTTTCATTATGTATCAAGATAAGTAGGTAAGCATTCCTTCGACCGCGTTGTGTGTTACCGATCAGTTACTCGTTGCTCATTTCGTAGCATGATCGCTGTCGGTATTGATTGCGGGGTAAGGATGAATCGCGCGGAAATTCCATACGCATTGGGATGCATTCCTTTTGATCCGACGCCGGGAAGAAGCGCAGTGATGGTGTCCCGAAATCAAAAGCACTCATGTATCTCCATGTTTCTGATGACTCGTTCCCTATCGAGGGGGGATTAAGTTTTCGAGTTTTGCTATCGGCAACATAGCCTGCATAGTCGCTCTGCGGCCCGAGAATTGCGATATTACCTTCGCGCGTCAGATAGATATTTGTTCGTGTATTGTGTGCCCAATCCCATCCATCAATCTTACCTTGAACGATCCCGTTGCGGGTTGTGATTGAAATATAACGCCCGCACCACGAAGGGTACTGCCAAGCACCCGATGACCCGAGCGGCTTTTTTGAGATTATTCATTCCCGGAATGAACGAGCGTGAGGCGTGGAGCCTTCGGCCTGGGTTTTGAGCGGAGGCCGTTCGGCCTTGCCAATCTCTTCGTAAACGGCACGACTGCCTCGCGCGCTGGTGGTGATTCCAACCACCAGCCATCACGAAGCAACGTTCGGGGCAGGCGGGATCGGCGGAATGAAACGGGGATGATCTTTGCCATGCGAAAGACCATGCCGGCCTGCTGGGCAGGCCGTTTGCCCGACATGCCGAGGATTTGCGGATTTGTTTGCAGATTTTGCGCAGAGCCGCTTGCCTCCCTCATTCGGGAGGGGGTATGCGCAAGCCGGAGCCCGTTCACGATTTCATGATTACTGACGAATATTGACATTTATCATTCAATAATCGACACTCTTCACACGGCTTCAGAGCCGAGAGGAGGGTCGGATGTTGGTTCGTTCGCTTTTTACAAGTTATTCCAGGCTTTTAGCTGGAATTTCGCTGGCGGTCTTGGCGGTCGCTTTGACCGGTTGCGACGACAAGGTCGCGGAAAAGCCCGCCGAATCGCGGCCGGTTTTGGTGGCAACCGTCAGGTATGAAGCCCAATCCCCCGAGCGGAGCTTCGTCGGAACGATCAGGCCCCGGATCGAGACCGACATGGGTTTCCGCGTTCCCGGCAAGGTCGCCCGGCGCCTGGTCGAGGTCGGCGAGAGCGTGGATGTCGGACAGCCGCTCGCTACGCTGGACGAGGTCGACTTGAAATTGCAGGCCGAGCAGGCCGAGGCCGAATTCCGCGCTGCGACCGGCGTGCTGGCACAGGCCGGCGCCGCCGAGCAGCGCGCCAGGGATCTTCGCGCCAAGGGATGGGCGACCGATGCCCAACTCGATTCCGCCAAGGCCGCCGGTGACGAGGCGCGCGCGCGCCTCAATCGCGCCGAGCGCTCGGTCGAACTGACCAAGAATTCATTGTCCTACGCAACGCTTCTAGCCGACAGCCGCGGCGTGGTCACGGCGACCCTGATCGATCCGGGCCAGGTCGTGGCGTCAGGCCAGACCGCCATTCGCATCGCGCGCTTTGCGGAGAAGGAAGCCGTCGTCGCGATCCCGGAGACGCTGGTCGGACGCGCCAAGGAGGGCGTGGCGACCGTGACGCTGTGGTCGGAGGCGAACAAGAAATATGCCGCGAAGCTGCGCGAGGTCGCGCCATCCGCCGATCCCGCGACGCGGACCTATCTCGCCAAATTTTCGTTGCCGGATGCGGGCGAGAGCGTCTCGCTCGGCATGACCGCGACACTGACGCTGGCCGATCCGCAGACCGAACGCGTGGCGCGGCTGCCGTTGTCGGCCCTGTATGACCAGGGCGGCGATCCCTCGCTCTACGTCGTCGACGACAAGGGCGCGATTTCGTTGAGGCCGGTCGCCGTCAAGTCTTACGACAGCAACTGCGTCGTCATCTCCGGCGGCGTCGATGAGGGAGTGAAGATCGTCGTGCTCGGCGTGCAGAAACTCGACCCGACCCAGAAGGTCCGGGTCGTGTCGTCGTTGTCGTTCTAAGTATTCACCCGTCATTCCGGGGCGATGCGGAGCGTCGAACCCGGAATCTCGAGATTCCGGGTCTGGTCCTTCGGACCATCCCGGAATGACTGAGACAGAATTGCTTTGGAATTCACCGTATTCGCATTTGGAGGGGTTACGATGAAGCGCTTCAATCTGTCAGGCTGGGCCGTTAGCCATCCCGCGCTGGTGCTGTTTCTGATCGTGGCGTTGGGCGTGGCCGGCTTCTTCTCCTATCAGAAGCTCGGCCGGGCCGAGGATCCCTTCTTTACGGTCAAGGTGGTGAATGTCTCGGCGATCTGGCCGGGCGCAACGGCTGCCGAAATGCAGTCGCAGGTCGCCGACCCCATCGAGAAGAAGCTTCAGGAGTTGCCGTATTTCGAAAAGGTGCAGACCTATTCGAAGCCGGCCTTCACCGCGATGCAGGTCACGTTCCGCGATTCGACGCCGCCAAAGGATGTGCCTTACCTGTTTTACCTCCTGCGCAAGAAGCTCGCAGACGTCCAGGGCCAGTTGCCATCGGGCCTGCTCGGCCCCGTCGTCAACGACGAGTTTTCCGACGTCGATTCGATCCTCTACATGATGACGAGCGACGGCGCCGACTACGCGCAGCTCAAGAAGGCCGCCGAAGGCCTGCGCCAGCGTCTTCTCAAGGTTTCGGGCGTAACCAAGGTCGATGTCTACGGCACCCAGGACGAAAAGATCTTCGTCGAGTTCTCGCATGCCAAGCTCGCAACGCTCGGTATCACGCCGCAGACGCTGTTCGATTCGCTCGCCAGGCAGAACAATGTCGTGCCGGCCGGTACGGTGGAGACTTCAGCTCAACGCGTGCCGCTGCGCGTCACCGGCGCGCTCGACGGCGTCAAGGCGGTAGCGGAAACTCCGGTCGAAAGCAATGGCCGCGTGTTTCGTCTCGGCGATATCGCAACCGTCACGCATGGATTTGTCGATCCGCCGAGCTTCGTCGTGCGCCAGGAAGGCAAGCCCGCCATCGGCATCGGCGTCGTCACCGCCAAGGGCGCCAATATTCTCGAGCTCGGCAAGGATGTCGCGGGCGCAACGGCCGAATTCATGAAAGCGGTCCCGCAGGGGATCGCCGTCGAGCGCATCGCCGATCAGCCCGAAGTGGTCGAACACGCCGTCAGCGAGTTCGTGCACTCCTTCATCGAGGCGCTTGCGATCGTGCTGTTCGTCAGCTTCGTCGCGCTTGGATGGCGCACCGGCATCGTGGTGGCGGCATCGGTGCCGCTGGTGCTCGCGATCGTCTTCATCGTGATGGATGCGATGTCGCTCGACCTGCACCGGATCACGCTCGGCGCGCTGATCATCGCGCTCGGCCTTCTGGTCGACGATGCCATCATCGCGGTCGAGATGATGGTGGTGAAGATGGAGCAGGGCTGGGATCGTATCCGCGCGGCCTCCTTTGCCTGGGAATCGACCGCCTTTCCGATGCTGACGGGCACGCTGGTGACCGCGGCCGGTTTCCTGCCGATCGGCTTTGCCAATTCCGCGGTCGGCGAATATGCCGGCGGCATTTTCTGGATCGTGGCGATTGCGCTGGTCGCATCCTGGTTCGTCGCGGTGATCTTCACGCCCTATATCGGCGTCAAGCTGTTGCCGAACATCACGGTCAGCCATAACCACGATCCGCATGCGGTCTACGAGACCCGCATGTACCGCGCCTTGCGCAGCATGATCCAGTGGTGCGTCGACCACCGCATCAAGGTGGTGCTGGCAACCGTCGGCGTCTTCGTGCTCTCGATTGTCGCTTTCGGTCACGTGCAGCAGCAATTTTTCCCGCTGTCGGAGCGCCCCGAACTGTTCCTCCAGTTGCGGCTGCCCGAGGGCACGGCGTTCAACGTCACGGAAAACTCCGTGAAGAAAGCGGAAGGCCTGCTCAAGGGCGATTCCGATATCGCGACTTACACGTCCTATGTCGGCCAGGGCTCGCCGCGGTTCTGGCTCGGTCTCAATCCGCAACTGCCGAACGAGGCCTTTGCCGAGATCGTGATCGTCGCCAAGAATGTCGAGGCCCGCGAGCGGATCAAGGCTAAAATCGAGAAGGCGGTCGATGACGGCGATCTGTCGGAGGCGCGCGTGCGCGTCGATCGCTTCAATTTCGGGCCGCCGGTCGGATTCCCGGTCCAGTTCCGGGTGATCGGCCCCGACCCGATGGTCGTGCGCGAGATCGCCTACGAGGTGCGCGACGTCGTCAAGCAGAACGAGAATATCAAGGATCCCCAACTCGACTGGAACGAGCAGTCGCCCTACCTCAAGCTCGTCGTCGATCAGGACCGCGCCCGCGCGCTGGGCTTGACCCCACAGGACGTCTCGCAGGCGCTCGCCATGCTGATCTCCGGCGTGCCGGTGACGACGGTGCGGGACGGAATCGAGAAGGTCGATGTGGTGGCGCGTGCGGTGCCTTCGGAGCGGCTCGATCTCGGCCATGTCGGCGATCTCACGGTGACTTCGCGCAATGGGGTCGCGGTGCCGCTCACCCAGATTGCCAAGATCGAATACTCCCACGAAGAGCCGATCATCTGGCGCCGTAACCGCGACATGGCGATCACGGTGCGGGGTGACGTCGTCGACGGCGTGCAGGCGCCTGACGTGACCAACCAGATCTGGCCGAAACTCCAGGACATCCGCGATCATCTCGAGCCGGCCTACCGGATCGAGCCGGGTGGCGCGTTCGAAGAATCGGCCAAGGGCAATGCCTCGATCTTCGTGCTGTTTCCGCTGATGGTCATCGTGATGCTGACGCTTTTGATGATCCAGTTGCAGAGCTTCTCGCGGCTCCTGCTGGTGTTCCTCACGGCGCCGCTCGGTATCGTCGGCGCCTCGCTCGGGCTCAACGTCGCCAACCAGCCCTTCGGCTTTGTGGCGCTATTGGGTCTCATCGCGCTCGCCGGCATGATCATGCGCAACACCGTGATCCTGGTCGATCAGATCGAGACCGATGTCTCCCACGGCCTGACCCGCCGCGAAGCCATCGTGGAAGCCACCGTCCGGCGGACCCGGCCGGTAGTGCTGACGGCGCTGGCCGCCATTCTGGCGATGATTCCGCTGTCGCGCTCGGCGTTCTGGGGGCCGATGGCGATCACCATCATGGGTGGCCTGTTTGTTGCGACGTTCCTGACCTTGCTGTATCTACCGGGTCTCTACGCGCTCTGGTTCCGCAAGAGCCTTGAGGAAAGCGGTCCCGAGGTGCAGCCGGGCCTTGCGCCGCAGCATCAGGATGGAACACAGCCCGCATTTCCACTTGCCGAAGCGGCCGAATAATTGAACATTCAAAGTCTGGATTGAGCAACGACATGACACTGATAGCCGAACATAGCGAAACCGATACCCGCGAACGGATTCTCGTGGTGGCGGAACGGCTGTTCCGCGAGATCGGCTATCAGAAGACCACCGTCGGCGACATCGCCAAGGCGCTGCATATGAGCCCGGCGAACGTGTACCGCTTCTTCGACTCGAAGAAGGCGATCCACGAGGGCGTCGCGCGGGTGCTGATGGGCGAAGTGGAGACGGCAGCCCAGGCCATCCTGGCGAAGCCAGGCCCCGCCACGCCCCGTTTGCGCGAACTGCTGACCACGATCCATCGCATGAACTCGGAACGTTTTGTTGGCGATTCCAAGTTGCACGAGATGGTCGAGATTGCGATGGAGGAAAGCTGGGAAGTCTGCATGGCGCACATGCAGACCATTGTTGAGGTAATCGGCGGCGTGATCGCGCAGGGCGTAGCCTCTGACGAATTCGATCTGACGGATGTGCCGCTGGCGGCGATGTGCACCTGCCAAGCCATGATCGGTTACTTCCATCCGCAGATGATTGCCCAGGCCATGAACAAGCCCGGAAAGCCCCACGCGGAGATCGACCAGATGGTCGATTTTATTCTTGCCGGCCTCAAGTCGCGCAGCAACAAGGGCGGATGAGGGTTTTACCGTCATTGCGAGGAGCATCGCGACGAAGCAATCCAGCTATCTTCAATATGCCTGGATTGCTTCGCTTCGCTCGCAATGACGGCTGGAAATGGGAAGGATAGAGCGTGACCGAAAAAGATCTGCATTATTACGAGCCGAAGAACGGCCACGGTCTCAAGCACGACCCCTTCAATGCCATTGTCGCGCCACGTCCGATCGGCTGGATTTCGTCGCGCGACGGCAAGGGCAACATCAATCTCGCACCCTATAGTTTCTTCAACGGCTTTTGCTACACGCCGCCGATTATCGGATTTTCCTCGACCTCCTGGAAGGATAGCGTCGCCAACATCCAGGAAACCGGCGAATTCGTCTGGAATCTCGCGACCATGGATCTGGCCAAGCAGATGAACGCGACGGCCGCCCACGTTGCCCACGAGATCAACGAATTTTCGATCGCGGGTCTCACGGCGGCACCTTGCAAGCTCGTCGGTGTGCCGCGCGTCGCCGAAAGCCCGGTCTCCTTCGAGTGCAAACTCGCTCAGATCGTCCAGTTGCAGGGCGCCGACGGCAGGAAGGCCCAGGCCTGGCTGACGCTCGGCGAGGTCGTTGCCGTCCATATCGACAAGGCCATGATCAAAGACGGCGTCTATCAGACCGCGCTCGCCCACCCCATCGTACGCGCAGGCCGCAAGGGCGACTATTTCGAGATCAGGCGGGATGCCATGTTCGAGATG
>Ga0210394_10000901_pt1 | contig 53265 bp, 50 predicted proteins | sample IncBWC12MmetaG_FD_160121 | JGI IMG/M metagenome (GOLD analysis project Ga0210394, IMG submission 160121) | Forest soil microbial communities from Barre Woods Harvard Forest LTER site, Petersham, Massachusetts, United States - Inc-BW-C-12-M | ecosystem: Environmental > Terrestrial > Soil >...
CGGGCCACCGTGCGACGGGGTGGTTCCGTTAAGAGATACCGTGGCTGGTCCGGCGTCTTCCCTGCCCTTCGGGTAGCGACGGATGAGAAACAAAGAATGGCTACGCGCGTAGATCCTGAAGTCTAGGACTTGCGGACGCGGGTTCAATTCCCGCCGCCTCCACCAACCCAGGGGTCTCGGTACACCAGCCGGGACCCCCGTACACCGCCGGATCGGCGGTACATGGCCTTGAAGACGAACCCCCCGGCATGAGCGCGACAACTTGCGGTGCATCGTTCGAGCTGCTCGCCGGAGGTAACACCGGTTCTGGTTTAATCCTCTCAGCTTGCTATCGCAATGGAGGCATGGAAACCCGCCTCGCTGACAGCCATGCCGCCGCAGTCAAACATAAGGTAATCACGATTGAGAAAGCGATCGGTAAGATAAATAGGTATCTCCAGCTCACAACCGTGATGGCGGCAAAGCAAAGGGCGAACGCCCACGCCGTGCCGCGCATGAGCGCCAAAGTCGCTGCCGGAAGGCCACCTAGCTGCCATGCCAATATCGCCGCGAACAGATAAAACACGCCGACAGAGAATCCGGCCGCCAAAAAGATCTCCCAATACGTGCGGTTGAACCCCTGCACGTCAAAATGAATTGAGCGCATTGAGCCAAGAAGAGCATCAACTCCCCAATTTGGATCAGACTCGCGAAAGCCGAGTGTATGTCCTACCGCGAAAAGCAGCAGAAGAACAGCAGCGATTCGATAAAACATGGATGCTTTCATTCCTGCCTCCTAAAGATCACGGCAGTGGCCACCACTTTCCTGCCGCGTATTGCCGTCGTCATACCAACGAGCATCGGCAACTGATCATCGTCGAGGATGACGGTCGCCGATATATCGGCATCGCGAAGGGGCGGCGCGCCGTCAGATGGCACCAGCTGGGCCTCGCCACTTTGCCAACCCGGGACGACTCACGGATCTGGCGGGTCAACTCCAGATAGGTATCTGCGGGCAGCTCGGCGCGGGCGTGTTCTGCGCTCAACCATGCCAGCAGCGCGCCAGCGTCAGCGGGCCGCTCCGCAAGATGAGTCTCGATTTCCGCCAGCAACTGCTTTCGTGAGAGCAAGCCGCTTCGATACTGGCGCAGCGCCTGGGCAAACTGTGACATGAGGGTCGATTGTGCGTCTGTTGGGGTTGCAATGGTCACCACGACGTCCGTGCCGACAGCCACCGACAGTGAACTATCCTCGCCTGCGACGATGCATCCGTGCCGAACAAAGTCTACCGCGCCCGTGGCGGTGGGTGTTCTGGGTGCGGCGCCGAGGCGCGTACATTGCAGGTTGGAAGTAAGATCACAATGTGCTGGTAACATATTGATTTATTTACTGCTCGATGAGGCACACCATCATCCGATTGACCGGATGCCCATCGCCAGCCGCGACGACTCCAGCGCCCCGAGTCTGCCAGCGCAGCGAAAGGCAATCGCAAATCTCAGGTCGGTCATCATTGCACGCGGTTGCTCACGGGTTCGATCAGACGGGTCAGCAAAAATGTGAACGCGCGCTTCTCGGAGGTGCTGATCGCACTGCGCGACAACTACCGGCGCCAGACTGTAGTGACAGCGAAGCCCGCACCACTTGGCCGTGCGACGTCGCGTACTCGCGTACAATCGATCTCATCATGTCCACCCCGCCCGATCCGCGTGTGCTGTTTGCGGCGGAGCGCACGCTCCTGGCCTGGCAGCGCAGTAGTCTCGCCCTCATGGGCTTCGGCTTCGTTATCGAGCGCTTCAGCCTGTTTCTATCCGCTCTGCGCGGCGAGCCGGAGAATCCGGGACATCATCTTTTCTCCCTGCTGGTCGGTGTCGCTCTGATCCTGATTGGAGCTGGCGTCGCGCTCGCCTCCAGCGTCAGCTATCGACGATTCGTCAGCTCCTTGCCCAGCCAGGACGTATCGTCGGGTTACCTGGTCGGCCTGGGTTCGCTTATTAACCTGGTGGTCGCCGCGGCCGGGATTGCCCTGGCGCTGTATTTGCTTGTCGGGGCACTCTAGTCGGCGACTGCATTCAGTCCTTTTCCTGCAGCGTATCTACGGCTGGTGGCAGGCCATTCAGGAGAATTTGGAGTTAAGCATGATCCGCGTGGCTTGAGGCGCGCCGTCGATCGTGACACTAGCTGCAGCACAAGTGGAGGCATCGACAATGGCTGACAATGGATTGGTCACACTAGCAAGCAACCACCCCGTCCGTGAAACACTCGATCGCCTCGAGGCCGATCTAAGGGTAAAAAACATCACGGTATTTGCGCGCATCGACCATGCGGCCGGCGCCACTTCAGTGGCGATGCCGCTAAGAGCGACGGAGCTGCTGATCTTCGGTAATCCCAAAGCCGGAACGCCACTTATGCAAGCCAATCAATCGATCGGAATCGACTTGCCGCTGAAGATACTGGGATGGCAGGACCAGGGCGGAAAGGTATGGCTCACCTATAGCGATCCTCACTGGCTTGCCCGGCGGCATCAGCTTGCTGCCACAACGGACGCAAGCGTTGGCGCGTTAGCGTCTTTACTGGCAAAGCTTGCCAGGGCTGCGGCGGAGTAATCCCGCCGCAGCGTTCGATCGGAGGGCAAACACAAGGCCCTCGGTATGTGCCCCGGCGGCCGGCGGCACTGGCTACACTGTCCAGGATTCGGCAGCGGAGGCAAGAATGAACGATTCGATCAGGCGCTGGCGGTCCAACGGCGTGCGGGTGGTACGTGCCGGCGACTTGGATTCAAGCACCGCTCAGACGCTGGGTATGCAACGTCGCGCGGCGGTAACGACCGAGCGCACCGGGGCGACGAAACTTTGGGCCGGCACGGTCACCATCGATGCGAAGGCCAAGACGGGCCCGCATCATCATGGCGACCTGGAAAGCGTCATATATGTCGTCAACGGCCTCGCACGATTGCGCTGGGGCGATCGACTCGAATTCGTGGCCGAAGCCAAGGCCGGTGATTTCATTTATGTGCCTCCGTTTGTTCCGCACCAGGAGATCAACGCCAGCGAGGATCTGCAGCTGCACTGTGTCCTGGCGCGAAGCGGGCAGGCCGGTCTGGTCTACAACCTGGATATCGAGCCAGTGGAAGTGCCGGAGCTGGTCCGGTGGATCGACGATCTGCACCGGTAATCCGCCCGCGTTCGGATAAGAATAATATGGAATCTTTATCCCCGGCTGCCGCATCCTGACTCCGGCTTAAATCGAAGCAGGTTTCTTCTTGTAGCAAGGAATATCCGCGTCGCCGTGAAAATCTCGCCATGAACGCCGAGGCGGTCATCCAGGTGGCCGCCCCGCTGTCGGCCGTTCAGCACTAAACAGACGTTGGATCGGCGAGACTCCGGGGCGCGATTTTCTTAACACCTTTCAGTCTAGGCGCTCCACCGGTCATACGCGAAGCTAACTGCGACGATCACTGTTGGGGAGAACAGGCAATGATTTGTTGGAACCGCACAAGAACCTCAGGTTCACGAGCTGTGCAAACGCTGGTGATGTCGATTCTGGCAATCGCATTTCTGCTGCCGAGGGTCCAGGCTGCGGAGCCGTCCGCATCGCCTGGAACGATCGTCGGAATCGTTACTAATTCGGCAAAGCTTCCGGTTGCGCACGCGACCGTGACCGCCATCAGAGTGGACGGCAGCGGGATCCATGCCACGCTATCGGGTAGCGACGGGGTCTATTCCTTTCCCGACCTTCCACCCGGCACGTGGTCGGTCATATCTGAGCTGGATGGCTATCCGGAAGCGGTGGCACATCCGCTGGTGGTGGTCGCGAACAAAGCCACGCGCTACGACATCGTCATGAACGTTCCCGCCCCGGCACCCGCTCCTCTGGTAGCAGCAGCTGCGCCCGCACCGACGGTACCCCTGGGCCTTCAGGCGCCTGAGCCAGGTCCCGAAGTCGATAATGAGACTCCGTTTGCCTTCGCGGATTTTACCTGGATGAACGCCACCCCACGCAACAAGGCTCCGGCGTTTGATACCAAATTCTTCACGCCCGATGTGCGTCTGGACGTGAACTACATGTACGACAAGAATCACCCGCAGGATCACACGATCGTCGGGTCGACCGAGTCGTTCCGCTCAGGCGAATTCCAGGTTGAGCAGATAAGCTTCGGTGGTGACTTTCATTGGGAGAATGTACGAGCGCGTGTGCTTACGATGTTCGGACTGTTTGGTACCACGACGCCGCGCAATGACGCGAGTTCCGGCAATATCGGCGGGGTCGGGCAGTGGGACCTGCAGGACGCTTATAAGTATGTCTCGGAAGCGAATGCCGGGTATCACTTCGACGTGAATCACGGCCTTAATATCGATGCGGGTATCTTCGTCTCGTACATCGGCCTGTTCAGCTACTACAATTTTGACAACTGGACCTACCAGCCGTCCTATGTGTCATCGAACACGCCATGGTTCTTTGATGGCATAAGAATCCAGTGGTTTCCGACCAACAAGCTGAAGATCGAGCCATGGCTCATTAACGGCTGGCAATCCTACGCCAGGTTCAACCGGGATCTGGGCTTCGGCGGCCAGATCCTGTGGCAGCCGACCGGATGGTTCAAGCTGGTGCTGAACAACTATGGCGTTGGCGAGGATAACCTGCAGAACTACCCGCCTGGGGAGATCATCAACGGCGTGCCGGTTAATTTCGGCAAGGTGAGCCGTTTTCACACCGACGACAGCATCGAGGTGAAGTACTACGAGAATCACACCAACGGCAATGGCGTCTCGAAGATGGCATTCACCTTCACGGCGGATGCGGGCTGTCAGTATGGCGGCGGCATCTCCTGTACGCGCGGGGTCAACAAGAGCAATTTTCTCGGCGCGATGGCCTATAACCGCTGGTGGTTCCACAACGACCTGTACGCAATCACGGCGGGCGGCGGCTTCATGAACAATCCGGGCCGCTATCTGACGCTGTTGCCGCCGATCAATGGAGCAAGTGCGTCGACCGGCACGCCCTACTTCTCGGAAGCACCTGGGCAAGGGGCTTTCATGTACGACATGACGCTGAATTTCCAGTATATGCCCAGAGACTGGATCACCTGGTGGACGGAGACAGGGTACAGGCATTCGAGCATCCCCTATTTCGCCGGCGTCGGCGGGGTTACGCCTCCCTTCGGCAACAACGGTTCGCCCGCAAACTACACATGCTATTCGGGCGCCTCAGCCAACACCAACGTGCTGTCGCAGGCGACAGCCACCTGTGCCACCAGCGGTGGCGTCTGGTTTCCGGATCTTCGCATGGAAGAATTCAAGATATCGTTTGGCGTCATGGTCAAGTTCTAGCAATCGCAGCAACTGCCACGGTCGGGCTCAGACCACCCCCGAGCCCGACCCTGGTGGCCAACCGAAACGCCGCAGATTTTTTCAAGCGCTCTCGGATACTTCCGCCTCGCTGGGTGCCGGCGACGCAGCGATTTTCACCGCCAGTCTCATCTGGAAGCACGAGCCCTCGCCTTCGTGGCTATCGACGGTGACCTGGTTCCACCCGTTATTGACGCCGCTCATCCAGGACATGACGCATAATCCCTGCTCACATCAGCTCACAGGGGTCTGGATGGCCGCGAACTCCCATTCTTCCGAAGTCGGCGCAATTGGAATAGGCAAGACGTTTGGCATGTTCCGCGCGTTGAAGGACATCTCGATCACGATTCGCGACGGCGAGTTCCTGACGTTGCTCGGACCCTCAGGGTCCGGCAAGACTACGTTTCTGATGATTCTCGCCGGCTTCGAGGCGCCGAGCGAAGGCCGCCTGATCCGCAATGGCATCGACATCTCGGCCACCTCGGCCGAGGAACGCGCCTTCGGGATGGTATTCCAGGGATATGCGCTGTTCCCGCATATGAGCGTTGAACAGAACATTGCCTTCCCCTTGCAGGTGCGCAGGCTGCCGCAGGCACAGATAAGCCAGCGCGTCGCCGAGATGGTCATCCGCGTGGGACTTGAAGGGCATGAAAAGAAACTTCCGGCGAAGCTATCCGGCGGCCAGCAGCAGCGCGTCGCCCTGGCGCGCGCGCTGGTGTTCGAACCCACGCTGTTGCTGCTCGACGAGCCGTTCTCGGCGCTCGACCGCAATTTACGTGCGCTGATGCAGGACGAGGTCAAGCGCCTGCATCAGGAACTGGGCACGACCTTCGTGTTCGTGACCCATGATCAGAGCGAGGCACTGTCGTTGTCTTCGCGCGTGGCCATTTTCAATCGCGGCGAGCTGCTGCAGCTCGGTGCGCCGCAGGATGTGTATGAGCGGCCCGCCAACCGCTTTGTCGCCGAGTTTCTCGGCGACATCAACCTGCTGCCGTTGTGCAATGTCGGCCATGGCGCGCTGGCCGCCAGCGGGCGTTTCGAGGACTGCAGCCTGGCAGCGCCAGCGCGTCCCGATTGCGGTGCCGATGCGATCCTGGCGGTCCGCCCAGAGCACATGTCACTGGCCGGGGCCAGACCCGGTAGCGACAACGGCATCGCGGCATCGCTGATGTCGGCGACCTATCTGGGCGCGGCAACACGCCTGGCGCTCGCCACGCGCGGCGGCACCTCGCTTACCCTGACGTTGCCGACCGAGCGTGCCGCGGCGGCCATCGGCGCAGGTCCGGATCTTTGGGTCACGTGGCCGATCGACAGGGGTTTCCTGCTTCCGGGAAGCGGCTGAGGAGTAGCAGATGCACCAGGCCTTCCAGCAGGACTGCCTCGAGATGCTTGCCGGCCGGCTAGAGCGCGGTGAGGTCAGCCGGCGTCGCTTCATCCAGGCCGCGACGATCATGCTTGCGGGCACACCGTTCGCGTTGCGCAGCACGTGCGCCGATGCCGCCGACAAGACGCTGGTTTTCGTGAACTGGGGCGGCGATGCGATCCGCTCCTACGATCAGGCCTACGGCCAGGCGTTTCTAAGGCAGAGTGGCGTCACCGTCAGGCAGGACGGTTCCGGCCCGACCGAAGGTGCCATCACGGCGCAGTTCAAGAGCGGCAAGCCGACCTGGGATATTGTTGATGCCGACCCGTTCTCGGCCATTTCGCTCGGCAAGCGTGGGATGATCGAGCCGATCGACTACCGCATCGTGGATCGATCCAAGATGCGCAGGGGTTTCGGCTGGGACTACGCCGCGTCGACCTACTTCTTCTCGTACGTGATCGTCTACGACACCTCGAGGTTTGGTGATCGTGCGCCGGCCGGCATGGCGGATTTTTTCGATGTCAGGAAATTCCCCGGCAAGCGCTCGCTGTACAAATGGGGCGCCGGCATGTGGGAAGCGGCGCTGCTGGCCGACGGCGTGGCGCCGGAAAAGCTCTACCCGCTCGACCTGCAGCGCGCGCACGGCAAGATCGCTGCCTTCAGGCCGCATGTCGTGTCCTACTGGGGTGGGGGCGCCGACAGCCAGCAGATCCTGCTGAGCGGTGACGCCTCGATGGCGCTGATCTGGTCGACCCGGGCATCGGTGCTCGAAAAGGACACCAACGGCCAGCTGAAGTTCACCTGGGATCAAGGCCTGATCTCCCCGGGGGCGATGGCGGTCATCAAGAACAATCCTGCCGGCGCGGACACGGCCATGAATTTCATCGCCAGCGCCCAGGATCCGCACAAACAGCTGATAGCTTTCGAATTGATGGGCCAGGGGCCGGCCAACCCGGCGACCGACGCACTTATTCCGGCCGACAAAAAGCGTATCAACCCGATGGATCCGGCCAATGCCGCCAGGCAGGCGGTGCTCGACATGGGCTGGTATGCCGATAACTATGGCGCGGCACTCGAAGCCTATACCCGGCTGATCTCAGCCTGAGTGCGATCGCATGCAGCGGCGAACTCGGGCATTCACCGGCTTATTTCTGACCGCCCCGCTGCTGGCGTTCCTGCTGCTCGCCTACGTGCTGCCGTTCCTCGGCGTAGTGCGATGGAGCGTAACGCTGCCGGAACCCGGGTTCTCGCAGTACCGGAAACTCGCCACCGACCCGCTGGCGCTCGCGGTGCTGATCCGGACCTTGCGCATCTGCGCGCTCGTGACCATTGCCGCCACCGCAGCCGCCTACGCGATCGCCTACGTGTGGGTGCGCGGCACGCCGCTGCAACGCCGGTTGGCGGAGCTGTGCATACTGATCCCATTCTGGATTTCGGTACTGACGCGCGCCTTCGGCTGGCTGGCGCTGCTGTCGAACCGCGGTCTGGTCAACACCTGGCTGCAGGGCCTGGGCGTGCTCGCCGAGCCGCTGACCCTGGTGCGCAATGAATTCGGTGTCGTCGTCGGGATGACGCATTTCCTGATCCCGTTTGCAGTGTTCCCGATCGCCTCGGCGATGCAGGCGATCGACGGCCGCGTACTGCTGGCCGCGCGCGGGCTGGGGGCTGCCCGATTGCGCATTTTCTGGCGGATTTTCGTGCCGATGACGCTCTCGGGCATCGTTGGTGCCGCGCTGATCGTGTTCGTGTTCGCGCTCGGCTTTTTCGTCACACCGGCGATTCTCGGTGGCGGACACAGCGTCATGGTGGCCGAATTGGTTTATCTGCATATGTTCCAGAGCCCGGACTGGGGACTTGGCGCCGCCATCAGCGTCGCGCTGGTGCTGGTGGTCGGGCTGCTGATGGGGCTGCTATTCCGTTTCGCCCGTCCCGCGGGCCTGCGGGCATCGCGTTGAGCGCCAACCGGCCGGGAGCCGCTGCACTGGCGACCGCCGCCGTGGTCGCGGCTTTTTTGCTGCTGCCGCTGCTCGCGGTGGTGCCGATCTCGTTCACGCCGGCGCGTTTTCTGACCATGCCGAAGGGCAGCTGGTCGCTGATCCACTACCGCGAGCTGATCGCCAATCCGGACTGGGGCCGCAGCGTCCTGCTGAGCCTGCGTATCGGTGTCGTCAGCAGCCTGATCGCCACCGTGCTCGCGACCCTGTTTGCGCTCGGCATCTGGATGGCACGGCCGCGACTGTCGGCGCTGCTGGTCGGTTTTGTGTTGTTGCCGATGATCGTGCCGCCGATCGTCTCGGCCATGACGCTGTATTTCCTGCTCACCGGACTGTCGCAGCTGACCGGCCTGGTCGGCTATGACACCTGGCTGGGCGTGGTGCTCGCGCATGTCGTGATGATCGCCCCTTTTGCCGTGGTGCTGATCCTGGTGGCGCTCGCCGGCGTCGATCGGCGCATAGACCTGGCGGCGCGCGGTTTCGGCGCCACCGTGACCCAACGCGCGCTGCGGGTGATCCTGCCCAATATCCGCTTCGGTGTGCTGATGGCGGGGCTGCTGGCGTTCGTTCTGTCGTGGGAGGAAATCGGCGTAACGCTGTTCATTACCAGCGTCAATGCCATCACGCTGCCCCGGCTGATGTGGATGGGAGTGCACGACAACATCGACCCGGCGATTGCGGCGGTTTCGGTGGTGCTGATCGCCCTTACCACAATTGCGCTCGTCGGGCGCATGATGCTCCATAGGACGCAGGCCTGACGCCCATCGAGCGCACGACCAGGAGCCGGGAATTAAACATGGATGAGATATTCGGCCGTCGCGACATGATCGCGCCCGCCAGACTGAAGCAGCTCACCGTCAAATCCGATCTGCGCGGCTCAGTGCGGGTCGGTGCCTACCTGGGCGCCCTGGCGCTGTCGGGCACCGCGCTGTGGCTGAGCCGGGGCACGCTATGGGCGCTTCCGGCCTTCATAGTCCATGGCACGCTGATCAACTTCCTGTATGCCGGCCAGCACGAGCTCAGCCACTGGACCGTGTTCCGCACCCAGGGTCTGAACGAATTCTTCGGCCGCCTGTTCGGCTTCGTGCTGTTCTTTCCGCGCGACTTCGACCAGGTGCAGCACTTCGCGCATCATCGCTACACCCAGGACTGGCAGCGTGACGGGGAACTCGCGCGCCCGCGCTACCGCCTCGCATCCTATCTGCTTTGGGTGCTGGGGCCGACCTACTGGTACACGCGCTGGCGGCGGATCGTCCGCTATTCGCTCGGCATCGTCACCGAACCCTATATACCGCAGGGCCGCCGGGCGGGGGTCATCCGCGAGGCACGCTGGCATCTGGCCGGCTACGGGCTCATCGCTGCGCTATCGGTCGTCAGCGGCAGCACCCTGGCGCTGCGGCTGTGGCTGCTGCCGATGCTGGTGATGAAACCGGTGCACCAGCTGCAGAACACCATTGAGCATCTCGGGCTGCCGCATATCGACAACATCACCCAGAACACGCGCAGCACCCGCACCAATGCGGCCATGCGCTGGCTCGGCTGGAACATGCAGTACCACACCGCGCATCACGCCTTCCCGGGTGTTCCCTGCTACCGCCTGCCGGCGCTGCATCACGAGCTCTTTGTCGCCAGGGATCGCCAGCCGCCGACCATGTCCTATCTGGCATTCCAATGGGCGGTGATCCGCGCCCTGCGCCACGGACGCTCGGAAGCCGATTACCCCGACGATGCCCAGTGGATCGGCGACGACACCGACCTGGCGCCCGTGGGCCCGCGCCTCCGTCCTTCGGCGAAGGCCTGACGCTTGGGTCGACTGCAGTGCTTCCAGTCATTGTGGGCGACCGAATTGCGGCGCCCGGGGATCGCGGAGCGACCGGTGCCCGAACGCTTCGATCGAGTCAAGGCGGCAGGCTACGATGGGCTGGCCATCGACCTGGGGGCGACCGATCTGCCCGCCGCCCGCTCCTGCGTCGCCGAATACGCGCGCACCGGTCTTGCCGGTCTCGTGATCGCGTTTCCGACGTCAGTCGAGGCGCTGCGCCCGGCGCTGCAGCTCGCCAAGGACATCGGTGCACCGTTCGTGGTCGTGGTCGGCAAGGTGATGCCGCTGGCGCTCGAGGACATGATCCCGGTGGTGCGCGGCTGGATGCGGGTCGCAGCCGAGGAAGCAGTGCCGATCCAGTTTGAAACGCATCGCAACTGCATCACCAACGATCTGTTCTCGACCTTGCAGATGCTCGACGCCATCCCGGCCATGCGACTGTGTGCTGACCTGTCGCACTACGTGGTGGACCGCGAGATGATGCTGCCGATCGCGCCGGAGATGCGCGATTACGTTTCGCGCGTTCTCGAACGATCCGATTCTTTCCAGGGGCGGATCGCAACCCGTAGCCAGATCCAGGTACCGGTCGGGTTCCCGCAGCATCGCGTCTGGCTCGATACATTCCTGGCGTGGTGGCGAGAGGGCTTTACACGCTGGCACGCACGGGCGCCCGGTCAGGATCTGGTGTTTCTGTGCGAGCTCGGGCCACCGAACTACGCAATAACCGATGCCAACGGCGATGAGCTCTCGGATCGATGGGAAGAGGCGCTGCTGCTGCGGCGCCTGGCGCTTGAAATCTGGGCTGACGTCACGAAGGGCGCCCGCTAGCCGGCTCCTGCCCGGTCAATGCCCATCGGTAGCGCGTCGTCCGCGCGTGGCGCGGCGCTCCTGGGTCCAGGCCGCCGCCTTGTGGCGCGACAGCGCATTTTGAAACAGCTCGCTTTCGGTGACTCGTCGGGGGCCGGTGCGCCGGTCGCTGTAGTGCTTGTATTTGCACCGGCACGACCTGGGCTGCGTGCAGCCTTGCAGCGGCAGGGGAGGCGCCTGGCTGGATAGAAACCGGCTCTCGCGTAAAAACACCGCCGCCTTGCAGCACGAGACACCGGTGCCGATACCCACCGCATGCCAGGGATTCGTCACGTGAACGTGCTCGATAGCCGATCCCGCGCGCGTGTTCTGGCGCTGGATCTTGTTCACCTTCAATCGGCGCCTGAGCCAGGAGAACATAGTTGATATCGCCACGAATTCGCCTTCCGCTGTAATCAGCGCAGTACTTTCTGCGGCGCAACGAGCTTGCCCATCCCAGGCACGACAGTAGCGGCAGCCGGGATAAACCAGCGTTTGGTCATGCTCATTGCCTCCCCTGCTGCCCCATGGGCCGCCCTCAGCTTACTAGAATTCCCGGCCAGCTGATCTGTATCTGCGCTGGCGCGGATCTGCGCACATGACGTTGGCAAGCCACTGGGCACCATTGGCCTGGACGCGCTTGTGTCAGCCCCCGGGACTGAAGATACCAAGCTGGGGTCGAATAGCGAGCAGGATCGAAATGGTAACGCTACCCTGGCGTCGCCACCTCCCCGCACCCAGTCGCAGGAGTTCTTTAGCGCAGGTCTCGAGCGCCAATCAATGCATCGGAAGCCGACACGCCCGCCAGCAGTTCGGCCTCTTGCCCACGAGTGTCGACGATGAAACTGATGTCTTCGTCGATGCCCAGGATCCGCATTGGCGCGCCATCGGGGTCGCGTTGCAGGCTCGCGGCCGCAGGCTTCACGGCTGCGCGGGTCGCGACGATTGGGCCAATTGAGCCGCAATGGTCGCCAGGAATTCCCGGTACGCAAACGGCTTGGCAATGTAGCCATCACAACCCGCCGCCCGGATACGCTCCTCGTCGCCGGACATCGCCAGTGCGGTCAGCGCTATGACCGGAATAGCGCGCGTCGCAGCGTCCCGCTTGAGCAGCGCTGTGGCTTTGAGCCCGTCCATCCCAGGAAGCTGAATATCCATCAGGACCAGGGCGGGCTGACGTTCGCGCGCCAGCGTCAGCCCGGCCTCGGCATCGATCGTGCTGAGCACCTCATGGCCCACCGATTGCAGCAGGAATGTCGCCAGCGCCATGTTGGCCGGGTTGTCTTCGATGACGAGGATCGTTGCCATCTCAGGCGACCTTCCGGCGACCGCTCATTGCACGCCGGACCTCGGACGTGAACAGCTCGGAATCAAAGCCGGACTTCTCCATGATCGTTGCCACATAGCGGGTCAGCTTGACACGGTCGTCGGCCGTGATGTGCTTGGCGGTGACCACCAGCACCGGAATGTCGGCGGTCTCTGGACGTTCATTGAGCGCAGCCACCACATCAAAACCGTTCACTTCCGGCATCATCAGATCCAGCACGATCACGTCCGGCAGCTCGCGTCGGGCAATCTCGATCGCCTCGCTACCGCCGTAGGCACGAAGGACGTTTCCCGCCATGCCGGCCACTCGTAGCGCGATGAGGTCCACCGCGCTGGGGTCGTCATCAACGACCAGCACCGTGAGTTTCTTGCCGTTCGGGTGCGGGAACAGGCTGAGACCGACCAGCGCCTCATACAATTCCAGCCTGGAAATCGGTTTCTGCATGACTGCCGCTGCACCGAGCGACAAGCCCTTGTTGGCATCTGCGACTATCGACAGGATCACGACCGGGACGGCCCGCAATTCCGCCACCTGCTTTACCCGGCTTAGAAACTCCCAGCCGTCCATGTTCGGCAACAGGATGTCGAGCGTGATCAGCGACAGTGGCTGTTGTATGGCGAGCACCAGCGCAGCCTCGGCGGAGGCGGCGTGCAGGACTTTGAAACCTTCTGCCTCCAGTTGTACGCGGATGAGTTGCGCGGCTTTGAAATCGTCTTCAACCACCAGTGCGATGCCTGCCGTGGCGACCGGCCGCACCGGCGAGGCAGCCGGCAGCTTCGCGATGGTCACCACTTCTGCCTCGGTCGCTCGCAGCGGCAGCCAGACCGTGAAGCATGAGCCCGCGCCCACCGCACTTTCCACCGCCACCGCCCCACCGTGCAGCTCGGCGAGGACTTTCACCACCGCCAGGCCGAGGCCGGTGCCCTCGAATTTTCGTGACAGAGCGGCATCGATCTGGCTGAACGGCTTGAACAGACGCTCCAGTCCCTCGGCGGTGATGCCGATGCCGCTGTCGACAACGCTGATTTTGAGAAATTGCTGGAAGCCGTTGTCCGCCAGCGGCAGACTCCAGCCTTTCCAGGCACCCGAGAGTCTGCCGACGTCTGCACGTGCGACGCGTGCAGTACGCACCGTCACCTGCCCGCCCTCGTTGGTAAACTTGACGGCGTTGGAAAGCAGATTGTAGAGAATCTGCTTGACCTTGCGCGCGTCCGCATTGAGTGAGCCCATGTCGGCGGCAGCCACCAGATCCAGGCGAATGTGGCGGGCGGCAGCCTTTTCCTTGACGATCGACAGACTGTTCTGCAGTAACGCGGCTACCTGTATCGGCTCGACGTCGAGCGTCATCTTGCCGGCTTCCACTTTGGACAGGTCAAGGATGTCGTTGATCAGTGAAAGCAGATGCTGGCCGCTGATGAAGATGTCGCCAATATAGCCACGCTGCTGCACGGTCAACTCGCCGAGCATCCCATCGCGCAGCACCTCGGAGAAGCCGATGATCGCCACCAGCGGCGTGCGCAGCTCGTGCGACATGTTGGCGAGAAACTCGGACTGCATGCGGCTTGCGTCTTCCAGCTGGACGTTCTTCTGCACCATGGTTTGCTCGAAGCGCTTGAGCTCGGTGATATCGCGCGCCGCGGCAATGACTCCCTGAAGATTGCGGTCCCGGTCGTGAAAGGTGCTGGCGTTATAGGACACCACCGTGAGCGTGCCGTCCCTGGCGCGCGCGGTAAGCTCGTAGTTGGTGACCTTGCCTTCGCTCAGCACGCGATTGATGCCCGCCTCGGCCCGATGGGCGTCGGTAAACTGGTTCTTGAACGGTGCACCGACCAGCTCGTCACGCGTCCTGCCGGTCAGCGCCTCGGTCTGCCTGTTGATGTCGGTGATGATGCCGCGCGGATCGGTGGTGATCAGCGCGTCGATACTGGATTCGATCAGCGAACGCGTATAGAAGTGCTGATCGCGCAGCCGTTGATCGAGCTTCATGCGCTCCTCTTCGACTTGCTTGCGAGCGGTGTTATCAGTGCCGATCAGCAGGTAGCCAATGATGGCGTCCTGCGCATCGCGCAGTGCTGTGACCGACACCACCGCCGGGAAGCGGCTGCCGTCCTTGCGAAAATAGGTCAGCTCATAGATGTCCTCGATGCCGCGCGAGGCCTTGAACACCAGCGCCTCGAAGCCGGGTGCGATCGGCGTGCCAAGCTCGGCGCTCAGCGCCGTGGCGCGCGCGATCACTTCCTGCGGATCGGAAATTTCGGCCGGCGTGACCTTATTGACGACTTCGGCGGCCGCGTAGCCGAGCATGCGCTCGGCGCCGACGTTGAAGATCTGGATCACGCCCTTGGCGTCGGTGGCGATACTGGAGAAGTTGGCGCTGTTGAAGATGGCGCTCTGCAGTGCGCCTGCCTTGACCAGTGCCTCTTCGGCCTGCTTGCGCGCGGTATTATCGGTGCCGATCAGCAGGTAGCCGATGATGCCGTCCTGCGCATCGCGCAGCGCGGTGACCGACACCACCGCCGGGAAGCGGCTACCGTCCTTGCGAAAATAGGTCAGCTCATAGATGTCCTCGATGCCGCGCGAGGCCTTGAACACCAGCGCCTCGAAGCCCGGGGCGATCGGTGTGCCAAGTTCGGTGGTCAACTCCTTGGCGCGCGCGATCACTTCCAGCGGATCGGAAATGTCGGCTGGTGTCAGCCGGTTCACGACCTCGACGGCGGCATAGCCGAGCATGCGCTGGGCGCCGACGTTGAAGATCTGGATGACGCCCATCGCGTCGGTGGCGATACTGGAGAAGTTAGCGCTGTTGAATATGGCCTTGTGCAACGCCCCGGTTTTCAGTAGCGCATCCGCTCTGCCGGCGCCGAGTTGGATATCCGGCGGCTCGTGTGCTCGTTTGGGAGGTAGCGGCGTTTGATCCAGATCCGCCCGTTCGAGCGCGGCAATCGATAGTTTGTCCATTCAACAGCTTTGTCGGCGACGCCGACGGCGTCTGTGCGGCGACGTACGCAAGAGAACCGTCCAGCAACGGCATTGTGACCTAGGTCCGAGATGGCCCGCGGACGGCCTTAGGTCCTGGGCGGCTGGCGGCCGGATTCACTGTTTTACATAAGGCTGTGGGCTTTGCCGCCAGTGCCAGCTACGCAGCATCGCATTGAGCACTTTGACGTCGGCGGCATAGCGCTCCGGCACGCTCTGCAGGTTCAGGCGATAGATCTCCCGATTGCGCACCACGATCACATCATCGTGGATGTAAATCTGAGGATTGCCCGCGCACTGAACCCGCGTCACGTAGCGGCCACCCGCCACCTGGGCGAGCGAAACACTCGACGACTGATCGGCTGCGACCAGGTCGTGCAGGCGAATGGCGTTGATATCGCGCCGGTGCACCCCTTCGGGGCTGATGTCGTAGTAGACATCGTAGGCGGCATCGACGTTCAAGTAGGCCCGCGGTGTCCACGACAGCACAATGCCGAAGCCGCGCTCAGCGGTCCCCGCTTGCGAGTAGGCACTCAGCGGCGCCGGGATCAGGACCGAATAGCCGTAGAGCGGATTGTCGTAGCGCCCCGAATGCGGACGATTCGGGGGCTGATCGAATCCCGGCGTCGGCACGTTGCCGCAGAACTCGCCCCGCGCCTGCGCTGCCCCGCCAGCGCCCATTGCCACGGCGGCGATCCAAAGCGATGTGGAGATTGCAGACATCGTCAATTGAATCTCCTTATGTTTTATTATTTAAATCACTCGAATCCAGCGAGTGCATGGATGCACCTGTGGCGCTGTCAACCGTAGCAGCGAATCGGCGTTGAACAATAATCGCGACGCCGGATTTTGGCACTCAGCGCCTGTCGCCACTCGGCGACAAATTTAAACTGCTTCGATGGCGGCACAGTAGGTAGGATGATCCCCACACGGCAGCGCGCCTCGACGCAGTTATCGCTGCTACAGAACAACGTTATTCTCTATACATCATGTCCGTCCCTGCAGATTTGAAAGAAGTCGGCGTCGGTGAGGTCGACGACGCGTTGCTGTCGCTGGTGAGCGCGATGCTCAGTGGCCGCTACAAGGAGGACCTGTATCTCTGGCATGTATCCGAGCTGTGCCGCGACGAGCCCGAGTCGGCACCGGAGCTGCTGGGACTGATCGACCGCTACTACCGCCTCGGCCGCATGCCGGCCGAGCAATACCAGAAGGTCAAGGCGAAGATCGAGCAGGCCATGGGCACGCGCCCCGCCTCCGATGAACCCGAGCGCGAGCCTGCCCGCGCGGACGTTGACTCCGAGGAAGAGGAATCGGTCACGCGCGAGCTGACCCCGGCGCGCGCGCCATCGCCGATCCCGCCGCGCCGACGCTTCCGGACACCCGCTGCCGACCCGACGGCCACCGGCGCGCAAGCCAGTCGCGCAGCGCCAGCGGCCGCAGCAGCAGCGCCAGCGGCCGCAGCAGCAGCAGCAGCGACGCGCCGGCCACCGCCCGCGCACCAGGCCGCGCCCCAGGCCGAGGCACCGGCCCAGGCAGGGGCTACGGCTGCTGCCGATGGCGAGCGCGCCAGCATCGGCATCGGTACCGTGCTGCGCGATCGCTACGAGCTGTTGCAGCTGCTCGGCCGCGGCGGCATGGCATCGGTATTCAAGGCGCGCGATCGCTATCGCACCAGCCTCGGTGTCGCCGACTGCTTCGTCGCGATCAAGATCGTGCAGCCGCACCCGTCGCGGCCCGGCAGCGTCGCAGCGCTGGGGCGCGAGTTTCACAACGCGCAACGGCTCTCGCACCCAAACGTGGTCAACGTCTATGACATCGATCGCGAAGGCGACGCATCGTTCTATTCGATGGAGTTCCTCGAGGGCGAGCGGCTCAGCCAGCTGCTCAAGCGCGCCGGCGGCCGACTGCCGCGCCGCTATGCGCTGACCATCATTCGCGATATCGGCGCCGCCATCGCGCATGCACATTCGCGCGGTGTCGTGCATTCGGATCTCAAGCCGCACAACATCATGATCACTCGAGACGGCCACGTGCGCGTGCTCGACTTCGGCAGCGGCGTCGTGCGACCGGGCGAGCCGTGGATTTCCGAGCTGTCTCCAGGCGGCGATTACCGCCAGGCGACGCCCGCGTACGCCAGTTGCGAGCAGCTCCAGGGCTGGTGCGCCGATCCGCGCGACGATATCTACGCGCTGGCTTGCCTGGCGTATCAGTTGCTCGCCGGCCGGCATCCGTTCGATCAACGCTCATCGCTGGTAGCACGGGGACGGCGGATGCGTCCACGGCGACCCGCCGCCATGCGCGGCGACAACTGGCGCGCGTTGCGGCGCGGACTTGCCTGGAGTCGCGAACAGCGCAACATGACGATGGAAAAATGGCTGGAGCAGCTCGGGGTGGCCGAAGGCGCGGTGGCGCTGCCGCCGCTGACGCGGCTCACGGCCGCGCCGCCGCCGCGCTACTGGCCGCAACGTGTCGTCGCAGCCGCTGTAGTGCTGCTGACGCTGGGCCTGGCGGCATTCGCGATCGATCGCCAGGCAGGCGTCGACTGGCCGCAGGCGCTGGCCGGCGTGCGGCACACCTGGGACGGGCTCTGGCAGCAGCAGCAGCCCGCGGCGGACTCGTCCGCCCCCGCTACTGCAGCCGCCAGTCCAGCGGGCACAACGCTCTCGCTGAGGCTGCCCGCCTCGGTGACGGCACCTGCCAGTGCGGTGATGCCCGCAACTCCGGCGGCGATGCCCCGGGTGCGCTCCGCGCGCGTGGCAAGCGTGACCGCTGCCCCCGCGGCCGGCGCGAGCGCCAGCACCGGCACGAGCACCGGCACGAGCGCCAGCACCGGCACGAGCGCCAGCACCGGCACGAGCGCCAGCACCGGCACGAGCGCCAGCACCGGCACCGGCACGAGCGCCGGCAGCGGCACGAGCGCAGACGATGCCAACGCGCTCGCCGAGGGCTCGGGCCCAGCCCGGATAGGGTTCGCCAGCTTTAGTTACGATGTCGTCGGAGGAGACCCTGCCGCGCGCATCCTGGTGAGGCGCCTGGGCAGTACCAGCGGGGACGTGAGCTTCATCTGGTGGACCGAAGGCGCATCGGCGCAGCCTGACGTTGACTACGCAGCGCTGGGAAAGCGGGTGGAGCGCATTCCCAGCGGAGTCGACAGGATCACCGTGTACGTGCCTATTATTTCAAATCCACAGCGCACCCGCCCCAGTCAGTTCTTCGTCGCGCTGGGCGACGCCAGCGCCGCGGGAGGCACGCCGCCGAGCGACCGCGCTATCGTCACGATCGCTCCCACCCACGATCGATAGCACTCGGTCGCGCCGCTGATAGGCCGCCGCCGCCGATCAGCGCCGATAGCGTGCCGGCCGCCGCGTCCAGCCAGACCAGCCCCCGAAGCGCTGAACGCTACAGGCTGGCGGACAACCTTAGACCGGCAAAGCGATGCGCATCGCGGGCCGGCTGACCGATCACGGCCGGACCGCCCCACGGACCGGTCCAGAAATCCTCGACGTCAACGTAGTACACCTTGTTGGTCACGTTATTGAGGAACGCCGTCGCCGAGAACCTGCCGTTGCTGGTCTGGAACCCGGCGCGCAGGTTGAGGATGCCGAACGCACCCTGCACCGCCCAGGGATTCTGATCCACCAGCATCTGCGCCGAGGTGCGGTAGGTGTAATCGGCGCCGAACACCAGTTCCTCCGGATGACTGCTCAGCGGCACGCGCTGCTCGACGCCCGCGATCGCCTTGAACTTGGGCGAATTCGGCATCGTCTTGCCATCGACGTTCTGCACGCCCTGGACGACACCATTGATCGTCACCGGTGTGCAGCCCTGCGCTGCGGACTGAACGATTCCGCCCGGCTGGCCCCAGCACGGCGCATTGGCATAGTCCTTGAACGTCGCGTCGATGTAGGCGGCGCTGAAATTCAGCCGCGTGGTCGGGGTCGCCGCCCACTGGGTGTCCAGTTCGACGCCGCGCGTCTCGGCTTTACCCGCCGAGGTCAGATCCAGCGGCGGAGTGAGCACATTGGCGACCGCCGCATAGGTCTGAATCTGGTAGTCCTGGTAGGTCGTGTCGAACACGTCCAGGTTCAGCATCAGGGTGCGATCGAGGTAGGTTCCCTTGGAGCCTATCTCGAAGTGATTGATATGCTCCTGTCCGACCGGCTTCAATGGAATCGCGGCGCTGGGATTGCCGGGCTGTGGATAGAGCACGGCAGAAGTGTTGTAGGCCTCAGGCGAATAGCCGCGCGCGTAGGTGAAGTACGCCATCGAATTTTCCGCGATTTGCTGCTGCACGCTGAAATCGCCGACCACGGCGTTGGAGGAGCTGCTGCCCGCGCTGTAGAGCGGCCCATAGATCGCGGTCGGGAAACTCACCACGTTGACGGTTTCCCCATAGGTGTACTTCAACTCATCGTGATTGAGGCGCACTCCGCCGACCAGTGAGGTGCTGGCCAGGATCTTCCAGGTGGCGCGCCCGTACACGTCATAGGTCGCCGTGGTCGGAATCGGACGTACCACGTACTGGGCCGGTGGCAATTCGCGTATGTAGAGCTCATCCACCTTGGTATTGGAATAGAACGCGCCCAGCAGGTAGCTCACCGGCTGGTCCAGGGCCGACACGAGTTTGATTTCCTCGCTGCTCTGCGTGACCGTCTCGTTCTGGCTCTGGGTATTGAAGAACGGCGGCCCGAACGGCGGTCCATTAGGCGTGAGCACGTTCCAGTAGTAGACATCGACCGCGAAGATGTCCTGCACCTGCTGCTGCGTTTCGCGCTGGTAGGCGCTGGTGGAGGTCAGCGTGCTGCCATTGCGGAAACGATAGTTGAGGATCACGGAAGTATCCTGGTCCTTGTGCACGGCGCCGGCGCTGTTGACCGGACTCTTGTAATCCAGGTTGTCCCAACTCGGCGTGATGCCCGGCAGGGCCACGGCCTGGCTCGAACCGATCAGAGAGGCACCCGGCGGCACGTACACATAGACAAAATTAAATCCGCTCGATCGGTCCTGCGCCTGGTGCGCCATGACCGTCACATCGAAATTGTCGGTGAGCAGGAGCTTGAGCTTGGCGCGAAATCCCGCAATGTCCTGTGTGGTCTTGGAGCCGTAGGCAAGATTGGTGATCGGATAGTCGATCGTCGCCCCATAGAGCGCCAGGCTCCCCTGGATCTTGTCGGTCAGCGGTCCCGAGATGAAGCCATTGGCCCGCACCTCGCCGTCATCGGTGAAGGTCAGGCTGGCGTTGCCGGCCGCTGCCTCGGTCGGTCCGCGCGTGACCAGGTTGATCACGCCCGAGGCCGCGGTACGACCACCGAGGGTGGCCTGTGGCCCCTTGAGCACCTCGATGCTCTGCACATCCATGATGTCGTTGCCGTCATAGGAGTCGGACGGCACCGGTACGCCGTCCACCTGGATCGCCACGCCGGAGGAGATGCCGACCGTACCCTCGTTGGACACGCTGGAAATGCCGCGGATGCCCATCGGCACGCGGCCATTGATGGTTCCGTTCAACTGCACCGAGGGCACCAGCTTATTAACGTCGGAGATGTCGCTGACGTTCTGCTGCGCCAGCACCTCGGCCGACACCACGCTCGCGGCGACCGGCACGTCCTCCAGCCTCTCGGTGCGCTTCTGCGCGGTGATCAGGATCTCTTCCAGTTGGCCGCTGTCCGCACTGGCTGCGCCGCTCGCCTGCTGCGCAAGGCTCACTGGGCCATGGACGGCCAGTGCGGCCCCTGCGAGCGCAGTCAACGACGCACGCACAGCTGTCGACACCTGTATTGAGTGCATCTGTATCCCCCTCCAGACATCTGGTTATCAGTCAGCAGGCCCGGTGCCGCTGGTTGTTGCTCATACACAACGAGCGGCAGCACCCATCTGGTGCGTAGATTAGCTGGATTGGTAGATTTGCAGAAATAATTAATCTAAATTGTATTGATTGATAGCATCAATTGGATTGCTCAACCGGAAGGGTGGCATGCGACTCAATCGTTTTGACCTTAATCTGCTGGTGGCGCTCGATGCGCTGCTGACCGAGCAGAACACCACCCGCGCCGGCAAGCGCATCAACCTGAGCCAGCCCGCGATGAGCTGTGCGCTGGCCCGGCTGCGCAGCTACTTCAACGACCCGATACTGACCCAGGTGGGGCGCAACCTGGTGCCCACGCCGCTGGGCACCAGCCTGGCACAGCCGGTGCGCGAGCTGCTGATGCGCACCGAGGCCACGCTCGACAGCCGCCCGAATTTCGATCCCGGGACCACGCGGCGCAAGTTCAGGATAATGATGTCGGACTACGTATCGACGGTGCTGATGGCGGAGATCACGCGGCGCACTGAGCGTGTTGCTCCGGGAATGACCTTCGAGATCCTGCCGCACGGCATCTCGCCCGAGACCGCGCTGGAAAACGGCGACATCGATCTGCTGCTGATGCCCGATGAGTTCCTGCCGCGCGAGCACCCCTCCGAACCGCTGTTCGAGGAGTACTACGTGTGCCTGGCCTGCGCGCACCATCCGACGATAGGACAGAGCATTACCCAGGCGCAGTATCTGGAGCTGCGTCACGTGGTCGCGCGCCCGGGCGCGCATCCGCAGCGTCGTCGCGCGGTGGATGAGCTGTACCTGGAACGCCTCGGTCACGAGCGCCGCATCGACGTCGTGGTGGGCGAGTTCAATGTGCTGCCGCAGTACGTGGTCGGCACCACGCGCATCGCGACCATGCATTATCGCCTGGCGCGGCTGTACGCGAGCTACATGCCGTTGAAGATCCTGACGCTGCCGTTCAAATGTCCGCCGATCCGCGAAGCCACCGCCTGGCACAGTCATCGCGATCAGGATCTGGGACTGGCGTGGGTGCGACAACTGCTCAAAGTCACGGCGGAGGAACTCGACCTGACTGCCGCCGCAGCCGCGACGCCGGAAGCCAGGACGCCTGCCGCGGCGCTCAGATCGCGCTGAGGACGTCGATGCCGCGCGCGGCATGGCGATGGCCGATGGCGCCCGATATAATTCGCACGGGTCTATTCACCCCCAAGAGTCATTTCCGGGAGCGCCATCATTGGCAAGAACGTAGTCGTCCGTGAGATTTCGCGCGCCGCGCCGGCCGATCTCAAATTGTTGGGCGAGTACGGCGTCGCCACGGTACACGAAGCCCAGGGCCGCACCGGCCTGATGGCCGCGTATCTGCGACCGATCTACCGTCCAGCCACCCTGGTCGGCAGCGCGGTCACGGTGCTGGTACCTCCCGGCGATAACTGGATGCTGCACGTCGCAATCGAGGTGTGTCGCCGCGGCGATGTGCTGGTGGTGGCGACGACTTCCCCGTGCGAGGACGGCTATTTCGGCGACCTGCTCGCCACCTCGTGCGTGGCGCGCGGCGTCAAGGGGCTGATCATCGATGCCGGCGTGCGCGATGTAGCCGTCCTGACGCAGATGCGGTTTCCGGTCTGGTGCAAGGCGATCTGCGCCCAGGGTACCGTCAAGGCAAGCCTGGGCGCGGTCAATGTGCCGGTCATCTGCGCCGGCGCACGCGTAAAGCCCGGCGATGCAATCGTCGCCGATGACGACGGCGTCGTCGTGGTTCGCCGCGCGCAGGCCGACGAAGTCGCCAACGTAGCCGGCCTGCGGCTCGCTAACGAAGAGGAAAAGCGCAAGCGCTTGATGGCGGGCGAATTGGGGCTCGACATCTACCAGATGCGCGAGCGCCTCAAGGCTCTGGGGCTGGAATACCGCTAAAGCACCCGCGGGTCGCGAACCGGATGCCAGGCCGACAGACAGCAATTGCATGCACGCTGATGCGCGGCGGCACCTCGAAGGGTCCGTTCTTTCTGGCCTCCGATCTGCCGGCTGAGGCCCGCTCGCGCGACCGCGTGCTGCTGGCGGTCATGGGCTCACCCGACGCGCGGCAGATCGACGGGCTCGGCGGTGCCGAACCGCTGACCAGCAAGGTTGCCATCGTGTCGAAGTCGCAGCGCGCCGGCATCGATGTCGATTTCCTGTTCGCACAGGTGCTGATCGAACAGCCGCAGGTCGACGTCAGCCCCAATTGCGGCAATATGCTGGCCGGCGTCGGCCCGTTCGCCATCGAAGGCGGTCTGGTGGTGCCTTCCGATCCGACCACGCGGGTCTCGATCTACATGGTCAATACCGGCAATCTTGCCGTGGCAACGGTACAGACTCCAGCCGGCCAGGTACGCTACGACGGCGCGACCGCGATCGCCGGTGTGCCGGGCACGGCGGCGCCAATCAGCATCGACTTCCTCGACACCGCAGGCTCGGTGTGCGAATCGCTGTTGCCGACCGGCAGGGTGCGCGATCGCATCGACGGCATCGACGTTACCTGCATTGATAACGGCATGCCTGTGGTCGTGGTGCCGGCGCGCGCACTTGGCAAGAGCGGCTATGAAGCCCCGCGGCAACTCGACGCCGACCTGGACTTCAAAGCCAGGCTGGAGAAACTGCGGCTCGCCGCCGGTGGGTTGATGCGCCTGGGCGATGTCAGTCAGAAGGTGGTGCCCAAGATGGCGCTGATCGCGCCTGCGCAGGCCGGCGGCCACGTCTGCACGCGCAGTTTCATCCCGCACCGCTGTCATAGTGCGATCGGTGTGCTGGGCGCGGTCAGTGTCGCCACCGCCTGCGTCATGCCCGGCTCCGTAGCCGAGGGCATCGCCAGGATTGCGCCCGGCTCAGCGGGCGTGATGTCGGTCGAGCATCCCAGCGGTGAATTCACCGTCACGCTGGAAGTCTCGGGGGCGGGCGAGAATTTCACCGTCACGCGTTCCGGCATCCTGCGCACCGCGCGTGCGCTGATGCGCGGTGAGGTGCTGGTGCCGCACTCGGTCTGGGACGGGCGCTAGCGGCTGCGCGGCCGGTTCGCTAGCGGCCCGTTTTCTTCAGCAGCGCATCCAGGCGCGGAAATACCCGGCGTGCATTGGCCGAATAGACGCGTTGCCGGTCGGCTTCGCTGAGCTGCAGCGCATCGACATAGCGCTTGGTGTCGTCGTAGTACTGCCCGGTGCGCGGGTCGATACCGCGCACCGCGCCGACCATTTCCGACCCGAACAGAATATTCTCGTGCGCCACCACCTTGAACAGCAGCTCGATACCCGGCAGGTGGTAGACACAGGTGTCGAAATAGACGTTGCGAAGCAGCTCCTCGAGCGGCGGGCGCTTCATGTCCTGCGCCAGGCCGCGATAGCGCCCCCAGTGATACGGTACGGCACCGCCGCCGTGCGGGATGATGAAGCGCAGTGTAGGGAAATCCCTGAACAGGTCCGAGGTCAGGAACTGCATGAAGGCCGTGGTATCGGCATTCAGGTAGTGCGCGCCGGTGGCGTGGAAATTGGGGTTGCAGGAGGCACTCACGTGCACCATCGCCGGCACATCGAGCTCGACCATTTTCTGGTAGAGCGGATACCAGTGCCGGTCGGTCAGCGGCGGGGAATTCCAGTGGCCTCCGGAGGGGTCCGGATTCAGATTGCAGCCGATGAAGCCGAGCTCGCGCACGCAGCGCTCGAGCTCTGTGGCGCTGTTGCCCGGCGCGGCCCCGGGTGACTGCGGCAGCTGGCAGACGCCGGCGAAATTGTCCGGGTAGAGCTGGCACACGCGGTAGATCAGATCATTGCAGACCCGCGCCCACGTAAGGCTGGTCGCCTCGTTGCCCAGATGGTGGCCCATCGCCGACGCGCGCGGCGAGAAGATCGTCAGGTCGCTGCCGCGCTCGCGCTGCAGCTTGAGCTGCGCCGTCTCCAGGCTGCCGCGGATCTGATCGTCGCTGATGCGCGGCAGCTCGAGCGCGCCGGCGGCCGGACTGTTCAGTGCCACAAGCTGTGCATCACGAAAAATCTGCAGCTCTCCGGGCGCGGTGGTGTAGTGCCCGTGGCAATCGATGATCATCGGCTGCCCTACGCCTTGCCAGGCTGAAGGCTGCTCTCCAGCCTAGCAAGCGTCTGCATCGCCGCCAGGCACTGCATGACGCTGGCGTTGGGCTCGCGCTGCTGCCTGATGGCGGCAAAGAATTCGCGATCCTGCAGCTCGATGCCGCTCATTGACACATCGACCTTGGAAACGTCGATCGGGCTGTTGTTGCCGTCGAATAGATCGTCGTAGCGGCACAGGTAGGTGCCCTCATCGCAGATATAGCGAAAGAAGGTACCGAACGGTCCGTCATTGTTGAACGACAGCGACAGGGTGCAGAGGGCACCGGAGGGCACCGCGAGCCCAATGCTCATGTCCATTGCGATGCCGAGCGTCGGATGCATCGGCCCCTGCAGCGCATAGCAGCGCGAAGTTTGCTGGCCGGTCTGGTACTGGAACAGATCGACCGTATGGCAGGCATGGTGCCACAGCAGATGATCGGTCCAGCTGCGCGGCTGGCCGAGCGCATTGGTGTTGGTGCGCCGGAAGAAGTAGGTCTGCACGTCCATCTGCAGCACCCTGAGCTCGCCGGCCAGGATTCGGCGGTGGATCCATTGGTGGCTCGGATTGAAGCGGCGCGTGTGCCCGCCCATGGCGATGAGGCCGCTGTCCTGCTGTGCCTTGACCAGCCGCTGCGCATCGGCGAGTGAATCGGCGATCGGAATCTCGATCATGACGTGCTTGCCGGCGGCCAGGCACTGCAGCGCCTGTTGCGCATGCAGCTGCGTCGGCGAGCACAGTAGCGCGGCTTCCACGCCGGGTTGGGTCAGCGCCTGCGCCAGTTCGGTAGTGCAATGCGGAACCTTCCATTTCCTGGCCACTGCAGCGGTGGACGCCGGATCGCGGCTTACCAGCGAGACCACTTCGACGCCGTCGATCTTCGCCAGCGCCTCGAGGTGTTTGACGCCAAAGGCCCCAGCACCCACCAGAATGACTTTCATGAATTACCAGGCGCTCCGTGAGGTCTACAGGTTCTCGAGTATCAGATGTCCGACCGCGGTGTTGGAGGCCGGCACATGATAGAAGCGGCGCACGGTGCGCACCTTTTCGTCCAGCGCGCCGCGCATGATCAGCCACATCACCAGCTCAATGCCCTCGGAGCCCGCCTCGCGCAGGTATTCCAGGTGCCCGATCTGCACCAGCGACTGCGGGTCGGGGCCGATCTTATCCAGAAATCGATTGTCCCAGGGCTGGTTGATCAGGCCGGCGCGTGGACCCTGCAGCTGGTGTGACATGCCGCCGGTACCCCACACCATCACGCGCAGATCCTGCGGATAGGTCTCCACCGCCCGCCGGATCGCCCGGCCGAGGTTGAAGCAGCGATTGCCGGTCGGGGCCGGGTATTGCACCACGTTCACTGCCAGCGGAATCACGCGGCACGGCCACGCTTCGGGCGCACCGAACACCAGCGACAGCGGCACGGTCAGGCCGTGATCCACATCCATCCGGTTGACGATCGTCAGGTCGAATTCATCCAGGATCACCGATTGCGCGATATGCGCGGCAAAGCGCGAATCACCCTTGACCACGGGCACCGGACGCGGACCCCAGCCCTCATCGGCCGGCGCAAATTGCTCGGCGCAGCCGAGCGCGAAGGTCGGGATGATCTCGAGCGAGAAGGCGGTGGCGTGATCGTTGTAGACCAGGATCACCACATCGGGGGGATTGTCGAGGATCCACTGCCTGGCGAATTCATAGCCCTGGAACAGCGGTCGCCAGTAAGGTTCGTGCGACTTGCCGTTGTCGAGCGCGGCGCCTATCGCCGGCACGTGCGACGTCGACAGACCCGCATAGATCCTAGCCACGACTGTTCCACTGTTGCATCACCGGCGCCACCTCGGGCGCATTTTCACACAGACCACTACGGGATAAACACCCAATCGCGATCGATCACGCCGGCAATGCGCAACTGGCCGATGACCTGCTCGGCCGCCTGTTCCGCACTCAAGCGGGCGGCATCGATATGAATCTCGGGGTTCTCCGGCGGCTCGTACGGGGAATCAATGCCGGTGAAATTGCGGATCTTGCCGGCGCGCGCCTTCTGGTACAGGCCCTTGGGGTCGCGCGCTTCGGCCACTGCGAGCGGGGTATCGACGTAGATCTCGAAGAACTCCCCGGGTGCGAGCAGCGAGCGCGCCAGCTGGCGCTCCGAGCGAAACGGCGAGATGAACGACACCAGCACGATCAGTCCGGCGTCGCTCATCAGCCGCGCCACCTCGCCGACGCGGCGGATATTCTCCACCCGGTCGGCGTCGGTGAAGCCCAGATCGCGGTTCAGGCCGTGGCGGATGTTGTCGCCGTCGAGCAGGTAGGTGTGGCGCCCCATGCCGAACAGCCGCGTCTCTACCAGGTTGGCGATGGTCGACTTGCCGGCGCCGGACAGCCCGGTGAACCACAGTACACAGGCTTTCTGGTTCTTCTGCACCGAGCGGTTGCCGCGGCCCACGTCCAGCACCTGCCAGTGCACGTTCTGCGCCGGCCGCAGTGCCGCCTGCAGCATGCCTGCGCCGACCGTGTTGTTGTTGATGCGATCGATCAGGATGAAACCGCCGGTGTCGCGGTTGCGCGTGTACGGATCGAAGGCCAGCGGCTGGTCGAGATTCAGATTCACCAGCCCGATCTCGTTGAGCTCGAGCTGGCGCGCGGCAAGTTCTTCCAGCGTATTGACATTGAGTTTGTACTTGAGCTGCGCCACCGCCGCCGTCACGGTGCGCGTGCCGCACTTGAGCAGATACGGTCTGCCGGGCAGCATCGGCTCATCGCTCATCCAGACAATGGTCGACTCGAACTTATCGGACACGCCGGCGGCAGCCTCGGCCGCCGCCAGCAGATCGCCGCGGCTGATATCGATCTCATCCTCCAGGGTCAGTGTGACCGACTGGCCGGCCACTGCCTGCTGCAGATCGCCGTCCGCGGTCACGATTCGCGCGACGCGGCTGGTGAAACCCGAGGGCAACGCGCGCAGGCAGTCGCCGGGGCGAACGCTGCCGCCGACGATCAGGCCGGCGAAACCTCGAAAATCCTGATGCGGCCGGTTGACCCATTGCACCGGCATGCGAAACGGCTGCGCGTCGACCTCGTCCCCGATCGGCACCGTCTCGAGGTGCTGCAGCAGCGTCGGGCCGCGATACCAGGGCATGCTGTCGCCGGGCTCGATGACGTTGTCGCCGCGCAGTGCCGACACCGGGATCGCGACGATGTCGGACAGCCCGATCCGGGCCGCGAACTCGCGATAGCCGCGCTCGACGTCCTCGAATACCTGTGCGGCATAGCCGACCAGGTCCATCTTGTTTACCGCCAGCACGATGCGTCGGATGCCCAGCAGCGACACCAGGTAGCTGTGCCGCCGGGTCTGCGTCAGCACGCCCTTGCGCGCATCGATCAGGATGATCGCCAGATCCGCGGTCGATGCCCCGGTGACCATGTTGCGCGTGTACTGCTCGTGCCCGGGGGTGTCGGCGACGATGTACTTGCGCCGCTCGGTGGCGAAGAAGCGGTAGGCGACGTCGATGGTGATGCCCTGCTCGCGCTCGGCCGTCAGTCCATCCACCAGCAGTGCGAAATCCAGTTCTGCGCCCTGCGTGCCGAGCCGGCGCGAGTCGCTCGCCAGCGCCTCGAGCTGGTCCTCCAGTACCATGTGCGATTCGTACAGCAGGCGGCCGATCAGAGTGCTCTTGCCGTCGTCGACGCTGCCGCAGGTGAGGAAGCGCAGCAGATCCTTGCCGCTCTGGGCCGCAAGCCAGGCGCTGACATCGGCGGCAGGCAGTGCCAGCTTGGCGTTCATCAGAAATAGCCTTCCTGCTTCTTCTTTTCCATCGCCGCGGCGCCGTCGCGATCGATCACCCTGCCCTGGCGTTCGGAGGTGCGCGCCGCCAGCATCTCCTGGATGATCGCCGCCAGCGAATCGGCACTGCTTTCGATCGCGCCGGTGAGCGGGTAGCAGCCGAGCGTGCGAAACCGCACCTTGCGCAGTTGCGGCCGCTCGCCAGGCTGCAGCGGCAGGCGTTCGTCGTCCACCAGGATCAGCGCGCCGTCGCGCTCGACCACCGGCCGGTCGGCGGCGAAATACAGCGGCACGATCGGGATGTCCTCCTGATGGATGTACTGCCAGATGTCCAGTTCGGTCCAGTTCGACAGCGGGAACACACGCAGGCTCTCGCCCTTGGCCTTGCGCGTGTTATAGAGCCGCCACAGTTCCGGGCGCTGGCGCTTCGGATCCCATCGGTGCTGCGCCGAGCGGATCGAGACCACGCGCTCCTTGGCGCGCGATTTTTCCTCGTCGCGCCGTGCGCCGCCGAAGGCGGCGTCGAAACCGTAGCGGTCCAGCGCCTGGCGCAGTGCCTGGGTCTTCATGATGTCGGTATGCAGCGCCGAGCCGTGCACGAACGGATTGATGCCCATCGCGACCCCGTCCGGATTGATGTGCACGATCAGATCCATACCCAGCCGGCGAGCGGTCAGATCGCGGAACTCGATCATCTGCCGGAACTTCCAGGTGGTATCGACGTGCAGCAGCGGAAACGGCGGCTTGGCCGGGAAGAACGCCTTCAGCGCCAGGTGCAGCATCACCGAGCTGTCCTTGCCGATCGAGTACAGCAGCACCGGCCGCTCGCACTCGGCCACCACCTCGCGCAGGATGTGGATGCTCTCGGCCTCCAGCCGCGATAGCTGCGATAACTTGGACATTAGGCGGCGGTCGCTCCCCGCGGAAAACGCGCCATTCTATATTTTCGGCATTCGCTAGGCCGTTATCTGCTTATTCTGGTTCAGATTCTGGTAGGCCATTATCGGCGCGATATCGGCCAGCGGGCTACTGTGACCGACGAAGTAGATGCGCGCCAGTTCATCGTTGGTGCGGGCGAGCGAGACCTGCAGCCGGTCGATGAATTCGTGCAGCTCACCCTGCTCCAGTGCTTCAAAACGCGTGTGATGGATCGCGCGCCGCATGCGCGACACGCGCCGCAGCAGCGGCTCGCTGTTTGGCAGCCGATGCAGCACTTCTTCGACGCGACGCAGGCAGCACACGCAGGCACGCGGAAACTGCTCGTCGGCCAGCAGGAAGCGCACCACCCCGGCGCCGTAGACGCGCTCGCGCGTCTTCAGGCGGTACATCTGGTAGCCCGACAGCGAGCGCAGCACCCCCATCCAAAGCACGGTCTCGAACGGTCCCAGCTCGGCCGCGCTCGGCCCGCTCATCATCGCGGCCGCGCGTACATCGACGATGCGGCTGGTCATGTCGGCACGCTCGATATTGCGTCCGAGCGTCAGGAACGACAGCGCATCGCCTTCATTGAAGATACCCTCGAACATGCCGGTCAGGGCATGGGTCGCGGTGGTGACGTGGCCAAGGAAGCCGTAGCGGGTGCGCCTGGCCGAGGCTTCGGTGGCATGCTCGCCGACATACAGGTACAGCTCGTTGATCTGTTCCCAGACCTCGCGCGGCAGGATATCGCGCACGGTGCGGGCGATCTCGCGCGCCCGTGCGATCGAGGTCATCATCGAACCGGGGTTCTTTTCGCTGGCGACGATGAACTTGACCGCCGATTTTTCGCTGTAATCGCGCTCGTGCTCGGCGTACAGGCTGTCGTTGCCGGTGATCTTGACCAGCGGCTGCCAGCCCGGCCGGAGCCGTTGCGGCAGATCGAGCATCAACCCGGCGCTGACGCCCACCAGGCGCGCCAGATTCTCGGTGCGCTCCAGGTAGCGCGCCATCCAGTAGAGGTTGTCAGCTACGCGCGAAAGCATGGTCGGTCGACGTGTCGACTATCCAGGTGTCCTTGCTGCCGCCGCCCTGCGAGGAATTGACCACCAGCGAGCCCTTGCGCATCGCGACGCGCGTCAGGCCGCCCGTGGTCACCTGCACCTCACGGCCGGAGAGAATGAACGGCCGCAGATCCAGATGCCGCGGCTCGATCCCGCCTTCCACCAGCGTCGGCGTGGTCGACAGGCTGATCACCGGCTGGGCGATGTAATTGCGCGGATTGAGCTGGATCAGTTCGGCGAACTGCTTGCGCTCCGCGGCGCTGGATTTCGGTCCCATCAGCATGCCGTAACCGCCCGATTCATTGGCCGGTTTGACCACCAGCGTGGCCAGATTCGCCAGCACATGCCTGCATTGCGATCCTTCCGCGCACAGGAACGAGGGCACGTTCGGCAGGATGGCATCCTGATCGAGGTAGTAGCGAATCATCGCCGGCACGAACGTATACACCAGCTTGTCGTCGGCGACCCCGGCCCCCGGCGCGTTCGCCAGCGCGACGTTGCCGGCACGCCAGGCGCGCATCAGACCGCGCACGCCAAGGGTGGAATCGGACAGAAACACTTCCGGGTCGAGAAACAGATCGTCCACGCGCCGGTAGATCACATCGACACGCTGCCAGCCGACGATGGTGCGCATGTAGACGGTGTCGTCGTCCCCGACCACCAGATCGCGCCCTTCCACCAGTTCACAGCCCATCTGGTGTGCCAGGTACGAATGCTCGAAATAGGCGGAGTTATAAATGCCGGGCGTCAGCACCACCACCTCGGGCTGATCCACGCCGGCGGGCGCCAGCGCGCGCAGCATGTCGAACAGCTGCGATGGGTAGTCATCGACCGGCAGGATTCCCGCCGCCTCGAACACCTCGGGAAACACCCGCTTGACGACCTGCCGGTTCTCCAGCATGTACGACACGCCGGAGGGCACGCGCAGGTTGTCCTCCAGCACGTACACGGTGCCGTCGGCGCCGCGCACCAGATCCGAGCCGCAGATATGCGCCCAGATGTGCTGCGGCGGATGGATGCCGACGCACTGCGAGCGAAAGTTGGCCGAATCGGCCAGGTAGCCGCGCGGAAACACGCCGTCGCCGACGATGCGCTGCTCGTGGTAGATATCGTCGATGAACATGTTCAGCGCCTGGGCGCGCTGCTGCAGTCCGGCCTCGATGCGACGCCACTCATCGAGCGCGATCACCCGCGGAATGATGTCGAGCGGCCAGGCGCGATCGATCGAGCCCCCCTCCTCGTGGTAGACGGTAAAGGTGATCCCCATGCTGCGAATGGCCACATCGGCGGCCTTCTGCCGCGTTGCGAGCTCGTCCGGACCGAGCGCCGAGAGAAATTCGATCAGTGCCGTGGCGGCAGGTCGCGGCGCACCACCGGGCCCGATCAGCTCGTCGAAGCTCGCCGATGCCGGATACTCATCCCAGGCAATCCGCATGTGATTTGCCAGGCCCTGTTTGACTGTCTTGCAGCTACAGTAGCAGGGCGCGGGTGGCGATTGAACACTCGGCGGCAGCGGCGTGAAAAATGTACCAATTGGTTAGACTGGCGCCCGTTCCTGGTGCACCAGGGCTTAGCTCGATGGATCTGCAATGACCTACTGCCTCGCATTGAAACTCCGTGACGGCCTGGTGTTCGCCTCCGACTCGCGCACCACTGCCGGCGTCGACTACATCAGCACCTATCGGAAAATGCATGTATTTCAGCCGTCCGGCGACCGGCTGCTGGTGGTACTGACCTCCGGCAACCTGGCGACGACCCAGGAGGTGCTCGACAACCTGCGGCGCGACCTGGCTGCGACGCAGCCGAGCGAGAGTCTGGCCACGGTGTCCTACGTTTTCGAGGCAGCGCGCTATGTCGGCAAGGTGCTGGGCACCGTTGTGCAGCATTACGCCGCCACGCTCGGCGCCAGCGTGGCGGAGTTGCGCGCCACGCTGATCGTCGGTGGCCAGATCGCCGGCCAGCCGCCGGAAATCTATATGGTGTATCCGGAGGGCAACTATGTCGCCGCGACCTGGGAGACACCGTACCTGCAGCTGGGCGAATTCAAATACGGCAAGCCGATCCTGTCGCGGCTGGCCGGTGCCGACCTGTCACTGAACGATGCCGCCCGGCTGGCACTGATCTCGTTCGATGCGGCGATGAAATCCAACCTGTCGGTCGGACCGCCGCTGGAGCTCGCGATCTACCCCGACGGCGCGCTGAAGTTCTCCCAGCACCTGTCGCTCGATGCCGAATCGGCGCTGCTGCGCAGTGTCTGCCGACGCTGGCATGAAAAGCTCACGCAGGCCTTCCACGCGCTGCCAAAGTTCGAGTGGGAGCGCCCCGGGCCGCCGGCATGAGCGAGCCGCTCGCCGGGCGCGTGATCGCGGTCGCCGAGGCACGTGAACTCGACGTGTTTGCCGCGCTGCTCGAGCGCCGCGGCGCCCAGGTGCAGCGTTACCCGCTGGTGCGCATCATCGATGCGCCCGATCCGGTGCCAGTGCTCGCCTTCCTTCGCAGTGCCGCCGAAGGCGGCTGCGACGATCTGATCCTGCTGACCGGCGAGGGCCTGCGCCGCATGATGGGTTGCATTGATCGGCATCAGCCGGCGCTGCGCACGCCGTTTCTGGCGGCCCTGAAGCAAATGCGCAAGATCACGCGCGGTCCCAAGCCGGCGCGCGCGCTGCGTGAGCTCGGCCTGAGCAGCGATCTGCCGGCCGCGGTGCCGACCACCCAGGGCGTGATCGAGACCCTGCGCGCATTTGATTTGCACCGGCGGCGCATTGGCGTGCAGTTGTACGGGGCAGAGCCCAATGTAGCGCTGATCGAATTCCTGCGCGGCGCCGGGGCGCTGGTGAGCACGGTCGCGCCGTATTTGTACGCCGATGGTGCCACCGGGGCCGCGGTACTGGAGTTGCTCGAGCGCATGGCTGGCGGACAGATCGACGCCATCGCCTTCACCAGCAAGGCCCAGGTCGAGCGGCTGTTTCGTGCCGCGCCGGCCGAGCGGGTGCGTGCGGCGCTGGCCTCGACCAATGTTGCCGCGGTCGGCCCGGTCGTGAGCGACACGCTGGCGAGCTACGGGGTGGCGGTTAACGCGATGCCCGACAGCGCCTGGTTCATGAAGCCTCTCACCGCATCGCTATCCGAACTGCTCGCGGACAGCAGCACCCAGCCTGATGGAGATATCGGGTTATAGAGTTTGTTTTTCATTACGAAAAACAAACTCTATAACCCGATATCTCCAAAGTATTGGGTATTCCTGGTCCGCGCTCAGGTCGAGTACATGCGCTGCAGGAAGCTCAGGAACTGCTCGAGCTCGGCTTTGCTGAAGCGGCTGGCCATGTGCCGCTCGAGCTGGCGCACCTGCGTCATCAGCGCTTCGAGTTCCCCGGTGCCGGATTCGGTCAGTGAAATACCCTGGCGGCGACGATCGCGGGTCGAACGGCGGCGCTCGATGAGCCCGGCGCGCTCGAGCCGATCCAGCAACGCCACGATGCTCGCCTTGTCCACGCCGAGATGGGTGCCGAGTTCGATCTGCGCTATGCCGGGGTTGGCACGCACCAGGCACAGCAGGCTGAACAGGCCAGGGCGGATCTTGTTCTCGCCGATGAAGCTGACGTAGGTGCGCCAGGAGGCCTGGTTGGCGCGCCGCAGGTTGTAACCCAGCAGCTTCGGCAGCGGCCCCAGATCCACCTTGGCGCCGGCGGCACGCTCGCGCCTGGGGGCGGCGGGACGCTTATCGCGCACGCGTGCGCTGTTACTGCCCGCCTGTTCCACTATTACACCCCAACCTTGATGCGAGGACGCCGAGTCGGCGTAAACGCGCGCAGTATATTTTCATTACTGTTCGTACTGCAAATGGATAGGCATTGCTACATATTGCAGTTATTGCAGGCTGCAGCGCCAACGGCGGCGGTATCGCCGGCAGCTGGCGCACCGTGCCACCTCAGCGCCCACTGAAGCTTCCCAGTGGGCCATACAGCTCCGGCCGGCGGTCGCGAAACACGAACCAGCTATCGCGCGCCTGGCGCAGCTGATCCAGGTCGAAGCTTGCAATTACCACCGCCTCGGCATCGTCGGGCGCTTCGTCCACCAGCGCCCCGCTGGCATCGGCGATGAACGAGGAGCCGTAGAAGCGAATGTGCAGCGCCTGCGGATTCTGCATCGAATACTCGGTGCCGATACGGTTACTGGCGATCAGCGGCATCAGGTTGGCGGCGGCATGGCCCTGCTGGGTGCGCTGCCAGTGCCGCCGTGAATCCACCGGCGACGCCGGCGGCGGCTCGCTGCCGATCGCAGTTGGATACAGCAGCAGCTCGGCGCCCATCAGCGCCATGATGCGCGCGCTCTCGGGAAACCACTGATCCCAGCAGATGGCGGCACCGATGCGGCCATGGCGGGTATCGAACACGCGAAAGCCGGTGTCGCCGGGACTGAAATAGAACTTTTCCTGGTAGCCGGGGCCGTTCGGAATGTGCGACTTGCGGTAGATACCAAGCCGCCGCCCATCGGCGTCGAACATCGCCAGAGAATTGAAATAGACGTTGCCGGCGCGCTCGAAGAAGCTGATCGGCAACACCACCTGGAGCTCGGCCGCCAGGGCGCCGAAGCGCCGCAGCAACGCGCTGTCGTCGGCATTCTCGGCCAGCTGCAGGTACTTCGGATCCTGTTCGATGCAAAAATAAGGCGTCGCGAACAGCTCCTGCAGCAGGATGACTTGGGCTCCGCGGCCGTGCGCCTCGCGCACCAGGCGCTCGGCGCGATCGAGATTCGAAGGCAGCTCCCAGCTACAGGCGAACTGCGTCGCAGCGACCGTGACCTGGCGGGCGCCGTCACTCATGCGCGCGCTGCCACGGGCGTGCCCTGCACCCTCTCGCTGATCGCAATCGCGGTCTGCAACGCGCGCAAGCCATCCTCACCGCTCACCACTACCCGGTGCTCGCCGCGTATGGCGGCAATGAATGACTGGATTTCCGCCAGCAGCGCATCGCCCTGATCGAACGACTGTTCTTCGATGTGCGCCGGCAATTGACCCTCGCGCACCGGCCCCAGGCGCTTGCGAATCACGGTCAATATCTTCTGCTGCAGGTCGATCGACAGGTAGGCATCGTCGACGAATACGCGCAGTTTGCGCTCGGTCTTGAAGCTCACGCGGCTGGCGGTAACGTTGGCGACGCAGCCGCTGTCAAAGCGCAGCCGCGCATTGGCAATATCGATCTCCTGGGAGAACACCGGCGTGCCGATCGCCTCCAGGCTCGCTACCGGACTGGCGACGATCATCTGCACCAGGTCGATGTCGTGAATCATCAGGTCGAGCACCACGTTGACGTCGGTACCGCGCTCCTTGAACGGCGCCAGGCGGTGACCTTCGATGAAGCGCGGCCGCGCCAGCAGCGCTTCGGCGGCCAGAATGGCCGGATTGAAGCGCTCCAGGTGCCCGACCTGCAGTACGCGCCCGTACTGGCGCGCGACGCCAATCAGGCGCTCGGCCTGCGCGGTGCTCTCGGTGATCGGTTTCTCCACCAGTACATGCGCCCCGGACTCGAGGAATGCGCAGGCGATATCGTAGTGGCTCGGAGTCGGGGTGACGATACTGACCGCGTCAACCTTGCCCAGTAGTTCGCGGAAGTCGCCGTACGCCGGCGCCTGCACCTCGGCAGCCACCCGCGAGGCCACCTGCGCCTGGCTGTCCACCACCCCGACCAGGCTGCAGTCGGCAAGCAGAGCGTATTTCTGGGCGTGAAAGCGTCCCAGATAGCCCACTCCGACCACCGCCGCTCTGATTTTCTCCATGTGCCGGCTATTATGCCTAAAGGTCGCGGACACGAGTCAGCGCCGGCTGGCGGGTGGAACCTGGCCGCCACTAGTTAGAAGGATTGGACGTGAACGATCAATTGCGCCGCTTGTGGGACCGGTGTCGCGGCGCGCGTGGCCTGTGGCGCGAGCTGCTGATGTTCGCGGCGTGCATCGGCGTCGGCGTGATCGTCATGCCCTGCCTGATCTTTGCTGTCGGCCGGGCCGCGCTCGGTCCCTACGCCCACGGCAGCGTGTTTGCACTCTGGCACGATTTCATGATCGGACTGCTCTCCGGCTCGCAGGCGGTGTGGTTCATCGTGCTGGGACCCTACCTGCTGGCGTGGCTGCTGCGCGGCGGCCGCCGCCTGTTACATAATTGAGAGCAGCTTCGCCGACCCCGTGATTGCCATCACAGATCCGGCGGCACTGCGGCACGGACAGATCCGCAGGGTGTAATCCTATTCTCCGGGAAATACTGTGCGCACCGAGCGCCTGACTGGATGGGACCGATGGGGAAGACAGCTGACAAGCACTGGCGAATTGCGGGCTCCGGGCAGCCAGAGCCGGCGTGCCGCGAGCAGGTGCTCAAGGACATAACGCTCGCTCTGGTGGCCGCTCACCGTGCCGATGCCAGGCAGCATGGCGGTTTCGATCCGTATGACAAGCCCCTGGGCTCCAACCAGCACGATGTCTGGGGCCGGCGGCGCCGCGCCTGATGCTAGCGCCGCGCTTGATGCCGCAGGGTAGATCGTGCAACGGCCGCATGCCTGGCTGCCGCGGTGCTCAGGGCCAGTAGATGAAGCCAAGCGCGACCAGCATGGCCGCCAGTGCAGCCTCGGCGCCGTAGCGCCAGCGCCAGTGCTTCAATTCGCCGACAAAGCTCGCGCCACCGACCAGCGCCAGGCTCCAGGACCACAGCAGGCCCTTGAGCAGCGGCAAGCGCTCGGGCGTCAGCCGGGCCGAATACTCCGGCAGCAGCAGGAACACGATCGCGCTCATGGTCAATGAGACCGACATAGCGACCGCCGATCCCATGATGATGCCGACCAGAACGGCCATCGGCCGCATGCGATTTCTCCGATTTTCGGCCGTCGGCTGCTTGAATACAGCCGCGACTGCCATATGGTCTGTAAAGATGTCAGACTTGATGGCAGTCTAGCCCTTGCAAGGTCCCACACCCAGCATGTCCCACAAGCCACGACCCTGGCGCAAGCTCCTGGCGCCGTTTGCCCTGTCCGCCCTGGGGCTGCTGGCCCTGACGGCCGCCGGCTCCACCGGCGCGCCGGCGGTGACCGGCCTGCTGCCCGAAGGGGCGCTCGGCCCTACCGCCCAGCAGCGGCTGCTGGCGCCGCGCATCGCCAATATTCTCGAGCAGAATCACTACCGCCATATCGCGATCGACGACAAGTTCTCGCCGCAGGTGTTCGACCGCTTCGTGAGCGCACTCGACGGCCAGCACAGCTATTTCCTGGCCGGCGACGTGTCCGGTTTCGAGCGCTGGCGCAGCCACTTCGGCGACATGATCCACACCGGCGAGATGGACCCCGCCTACCTGATCTTCAATGTGTTCCAGCAGCGCAATCGCGAACGCATCAACTATGCGATCAAGCTGCTCGACACCGAGCCGGACTGGAGCGTCGACGAGAGCTTCAACTTCGATCGCGAGCATGCGCCCTGGCCGGCCACGCAGGCGGACATGGATGAGCTGTGGCGCCTGCGCATCAAGAATGACGCCATCTCGCTGATGCTGACCGGCAAGAGCTGGCCCGACACGGTCGACCTGCTGCGCAAGCGCTACCAGCGCGTGCTCTCGCGGCTCGACAAGATCACGCCCGAGGACGTTTTTGAATCGCTGATGAACGCCTATTGCGCCGTCTACGATCCACACAGCAATTATTTCTCCCCGCGCAGTTCCGAGGAGTATCGCATCCAGATGAGCCTGAGCTATGAGGGCATCGGCGCCTCGTTGCAGCTCACAGACGACTACATCACCGTCACCAACATCCTGCCCGGCGGTCCGGCCGCCACCGACGGCAGCCTCAAGCCCAACGATCGCATCACCGGTGTCGGCCAGGGCCACGACGGGCCGGTGACCGACGTCATCGGCTGGCGTCTGGACGATGTGGTGCAGCTGATCCGCGGCAAGGTCAGCACCATCGTGCGGCTGCAGATTCTGCCTGCCGGCGCCACCCCCGGCACCGCCGAGCGCACCATTGAGCTGACGCGCAACAAGGTCACCCTCGAGGCTCAGGCGGCCAAGAAGGAGGTGCGGCAGATCACACGCAACGGCCATGTCTACAAAATCGGCATCATCACGGTGCCGAGCTTCTATAACGACATGGACGCGGCCAATGGCGGCGACGCCAACAACCGCAGCACCACCCATGATGTGCGCCGGCTGCTGCAGGCGCTGACCGTCGGCGGCGGTATCGACGCCCTGGTGCTCGACCTGCGCGGCGACGGCGGCGGTTACCTGCCCGAGGCCATCGGGCTGACGCATCTGTTCATCAATCACGGGCCGGTCGTGCAGCTCAAGGACACCTCCGGGCAACTCGAAGTCCTCGATGAGCCCGATCCGGGCCAGGCGTATTCCGGTCCGCTCGCCGTACTGGTGGACCGGACCAGCGCATCGGCGTCCGAGATATTCTCCGGCGCGATCCAGGATTTCCATCGCGGCCTGATCATAGGGCAGACGACTTTCGGCAAGGGCACCGTCCAAAGCGTGATTCCGCTCGATCGCTGGTCCTCGCGGCCGACCGAGGGACAGGTCACGGTGACCATAGGCAAGTTCTATCGCATCACCGGCGAGAGCACGCAGCTACGCGGTGTTGCCCCGGATATCGCATTGCCGTCGCCCATCAGCACCGACGATGTCGGCGAGAGCGTTCTCGAGCATGCGCTGCCCTGGGACCGGATTGCATCGGTGCCGTTTCGCGCTCAGGTTCCCGAGCCGAGCACAATGCAGACGCTCGCCGGCGAGGAGAACGATCGCGCCCTGCACAATGCCGATTACCAGTGGCTGCTGGCAAGCCTGAATTCGCTCGACAGCGCGCGCAAGGAAAAGACCCTGTCGCTTAACCTGAAGAAGCGCCAGCAGCAGCGCGTCGCGCAGGACCTGGCGCGCCTGACGCAGGAAAACCTGCGCCGCGGCGCCGACGGTCTGCCGCCGTGGAAGGCCGTGGATGAGATCAGCATCAGCGATGAACCGGATGTGATTCTGGCACAGGCGGGCGACATCATGGCCGATGCGCTAGCGAGCAATGCCAGCCGCGGCGCCCCGGCGCTCGCCCAACAGGCACCGGCCGCGACCGCTGGCCACTAGCGATCCGGGCTGTTTGCAGCGGCGCGCCGTCAGCGCAGCAGCACGCGGAAGATCTCCCACAGATCGTCCGACAGTACCTTGGACCCATCGATCGCGGCTGCGAGACTCTCGGCGGTCGGCACCGTGTCACCGCTACTGCGGTATTTGGCCAGCTCGCGCACGAACTCCGAGCGCTGCTTGATCTCCTGCTGCAGCGTGCCGCGCTGCTGCAGCAAGCCGCGACCCAGCACGATCGCGGCCATGGTGGCCTCGCAGCGCGCCCGATCGCCGTATTCATCGCGCGGCGGTTCGCGCCGGCCGGACGCCGCGCGCGCCAGTTCCATCAGCGGCGTACGCGCCAGCCGCTCCACCAGCACCTGCGCATAGGCAATCGTCGCCTGATTGATCGCCCGGCGCGCATCGACCGACAGGCCGCCGAATTCCGGGGCCGGTTCGGCATCGAGGGCATCGCGCCCGGTGCGCGCGGCCTCCAGATCCTGCATGCACAGCATCGACTGCAGACTGGCGGTCTGCAGACGCTGGCGTATGGTGCGACGTTTGAAGAAGTGCCAGAACTGGCGCAGGCGCGCGAGTTCCTGCTCGAGCTGCGCGACCGTGTCGCGTGCGGCGACGGCGTTGTTCTCGGCATCGCGTAACTTGGCCTCGATCCCCTGGCGGCGCTCGAACTGTTCGCGGTTGTACTCGGCGAAGAACGCGCGCCGTTCGCGCTCTTCCTGCTGCGCGGCGAGCTCGGCGACGAACTGCGTAAGCAGCGTGCGGCCCAGATTCCACAGCTCGCGCAGCTGATAGAAGACCAGAGTGGGATAGGCGGTCTCGGGCTGGGACAGGCGCCCTTCCAGGCCCTGCAGCATTTCCTGCACGCGCGCGGTAGCGCCTTCCTGCTGCTTGACCCGATCCTTCAATCGCTGCACTTCGTCCTGCAGCGTTATATGGGATTTCTTCAGTTCGGCGCGGTTACGAAACAGGTGCAGCACGCGGTCGTCGTCGACCTCGAGCTTATTCGAGTCCCCGCCGAGTCGCAGGAAACCCAGTTGTGAGATCAGCTTCATTAGTGGCGCCATGATGCGCACGGGCCACCGTCCGCGAGCCGTTGGTGAAAAGCCCTAGATCGTGAACCTGTGGCCCCGCTCTACGCAGTACTCCAGCCACTTATTTAGCATCATGTTGCGAGTCCAACGCTGATGCAGTTCACGTTCCCCCTTCCGGGGGTCCCGCCGCTGGGTGTTATGTTCCTTCGGCCGGTGCTGGCGGAACTGATCCGCCTCGAGCAGCCGCGCGTCGTGATAGGCGCGCAACCTGAGGTCCGGCAACCGCTCGAAGCCACCGCCGTCACCCGACGGCAATAAATAGGTCAGCGTCAGCAGGCTGGTGTACGGCATGTGCTCGAGCACCGCCAGACGCAGCTCGCAGTCGCCATCGACACGCGAGATCAGCGTTCCTGCCAGGCGCGTCGGATCGCCCGCCAGATGCAGGAAACGCAGGTAATTGCTCTCGTACAGGCTCATCAGCGCAACAAACCCCCGGGGGCGCGCCCGCCACGACACCTTGATGTCAGCCTCGCAGAGCATGCATTGACTATAGCATGTGATGGTTTCGCAAAGCCGCAGCCTTGGAATGATTTAGTGGCGTGGTTCTCGAACCGCCGACAACGCTCGGCTACGCGCCATGCCGCCCCTTAGGGCTTGACGAACATGCGCTCGCGGTAATAGCGCAGTTCACTGATGGATTCGTAGATGTCTGCGCGCGCCAGGTGCGCCGACTGCTTGTTGTAGCCGCTCGCCATCGAGGGCATCCAGCGCCGCGCCAGCTCCTTCAGGGTACTGACGTCGAGATTGCGGTAATGGAAGAATTTCTCCAGCTCTGGCATCAATCGTGCAAGAAAACGCCGATCCTGGCAGATGCCGTTGCCACACATCGGCGATACGCCCGGATTCAGGTGTGTGCTCAGGAACAGCAACGTCTGGCGCTCGGCCTCGGTCACGCTCATGCGGCTCGAACGCACCCGCGCCAGCAGCCCCGAGCCGCCATGCTGGCGCTGATTCCACTCATCCATGCGCGCCAGCACCGGTTCGGGCTGCTGGATCACCAGATCCGGGCCCTCGGCGACAACGTTGAGATCGTTGTCGGTGAGCACGGTGGCGCTCTCGATGATCTGATCGGTCTCCGGCATCAGGCCGGTCATCTCCAGGTCGATCCAGATCAGATACTGGGGATTCGCCATGGCGCCTCGTAGCCGCAAGAGTTAGGGCATCATAGCAAGGAATGTCGCTCGCCCGAGTCACTGTCACCCATCGCCGCCTGCTGCACGTGCGCACCGCAGATGGCCGCGAAGCCGTGGCACGCCCGGCGCGTCGCGAGCTGTCGATCGTCTGCGGCGACTTCGTGCACTTCGAGCTCGATGAGCGCCACGACGAACTCAATGTGGTCGCGGTCGAACCGCGCAGCAGCGCGCTCTATCGCACCAATGCGCGCGGCGGCAGCGAACTGATCGCCGCCAATCTGTCGCTGCTGCTGGTGGTGGCGGCGCCACGGCCGCAGCCGGATTTCTTCGTGGTCGATCGGTACCTGTGCGCTGCGCAATGCGCGGGCGTGGCGGCGGCAGTGGTGCTGAATAAGTCGGAGCTGGCAATCGACGCCGACATCGAGCGCGAGCTGGCCAACTACAGTGCCGCCGGCTATCGCTGCCTGCGAGTCTCGGCGCTGCAGCAGGCTGCGATGGCGGCACTGTCGGCACTGCTGCCGCAGCAGACGGCCATGCTGGTCGGCCAGTCGGGGGTGGGCAAATCGTCGCTGCTGCGCCAGCTTGTGCCCGACAGCGAGGCAACCATAGGCGAGCTGATTCGCGACGACGAGGGGCGACATACCACCACCGCGACACGGCTGTACCAGCTACCGGGCGGTGGCGAGATCATCGATTCCCCGGGGGTGCGCGATTTCGCCCCGGCGATCGACCGCCTGACTGGCTCCGATCTGGGCTTTCCGGAGATCGAGGCACTGGCACCGCGCTGCCGCTTTGCCGATTGCCGTCACCTGCGCGAGCCCGACTGCGCCGTGCGCGCGGCCATCGGAGCGGGCTTTAGCGAGCGGCGCTATGAGAGCTATCGGCGGCTGCGCCGGCTGTACGAGCGACTGAGCGCGGAACGCCTCGCAGGCGGCGAGCGCCGGCGGCGCTGAACCGCGCGGCTGCAGCACTCTGGGCCTCGCGCCCTAGGTCAGCGCGTGACGCCCTGCCATCGCATGAGCCAGCGTGCCGCCATCCACATACTCGAGCTCTCCGCCCACCGGCACGCCATGTGCAATGCGGCTCGCAGCAATCCCGCGCGCGCGCACCAGCTCGGAAAAGAAATGTGCCGTAGCCTCGCCCTCGACCGTCGGATTGGTCGCCAGAATCACCTCGCTCACCCCACCGCCATCGAGCAGTGCCTCGAACTCGCGCGCGCCGAGCTCGTCCGGACCGACGCCGTCGAGCGGCGAGAGATGTCCCATGAGCACGAAGTAATGGCCGCGATAGCCACCCGACTGCTCGATCGCCACTACATCGGCCGGGGATTCGACCAGACACAGCAGCGACCGATCACGCAGCGGGTTGGCGCAGGTGGAGCACAGCGTGCCTTCGGTCAGCATGCGGCAGCGGCCGCAGCGAACCACCGAATCGAGCGCCATATTGAGTGAATTGGCCAGCACGCGCGCGGCCGGCCGGCCGGCCTGCAGCAGCTGAAATGCCATGCGCTGCGCGCTCTTCGGCCCGACCCCGGGCAGTGTGCGCAGCGCCTCGATCAGGGCCGCCAGAGCGGGCGAATGCTTCATCGTCAGCGCGTCATGGCCGTCAGAACGGCAGCTTGACGCCCGGCGGCAATGACAGGCCGCCCATCGCCGCCGACAGCTTGGCCTGCGAGGCGGCCTCCAGCCGATGCACTGCGTCGTTGATCGCAGCGGCAACCAGGTCCTCGAGCATCTCGCGATCCTCGCCGACGATCGACGGCTCGATCTGCACGCGCTTGACCTCGTGTCGTCCGGTCATCAGCACCTTGACCATGCCGCCTCCGGACTCGCCGGTCACCTCGAGACTGGCGATCTCGGCCTGCGCCTTCTGCATATTGGCCTGCAGCGCCTGCGCCTGTTTGACGAACTGGTTCATGTTAGCCACGGGTCACCTCACTCGATCGGTTTAGCGGGCCGCACCGAGTCCGGCAGCACGCTCGCGCCAAAGCGTTCTTTGAATGTCCCCACCAGCGCGTCAGCCTCGAACGCCAACTGCGCCTGCGCCCGCCGCTGCGCCTCCAGCCTCTCAGCCGCACGCGCCGGCGTCTCGTGCGCATCATCACGCAGCTCAAATTGCAGCCGCACGGGCTCACCGAAGTAACGCGACAGCGCCTGTGCCAGCTTATCCTCGAGCGCGCGCGTTCGCATCGAGGCGCTGCGCGGATCGAGCGCCAGCCGCAGCATCGCGCCCTCGCGTCCCAGCAGCGCGCAATTTCTCGCCAGCTCACGCGGCGCGCCCTGCAGTTCCAATGCGGCGACGATCGCGGACCAGTCGGGCATGGCGCAATTCAGCGGCGCCGGCGCGACATCGCTGCCGCCCGCAGCAGCCGCGGCCACCGCTGCGGCCGCCGCCGCCGTGGTGGCGGCGGCCGCCAACGGCGCCATCGCCACCGGGCCGCTTCCCGCCGGCAGTGCGGCCGCGCCCGCTCCCGCCAGGGCCGGGGACGGCGTCGGCGCCGGGGTCGGCGTGGATGCCAGCGCCGCGGGCGCGGTGGCCGGACGAAATGCCAACATGCGCATCAGCGTCATCCGAAAGCCGGTCCTGGCGTCTGGGGCCAGGGCCAGATCACGCCTACCCAAGATGGCGGTCTGGTAATACAGCTGCAGATCCTCGGCGGCAATCTGCGCCGCCAGTCGCGCGAGCAGTTCGGGCGGATGCAGCTCATCGCCTTCGAAGCCCGGCACCAGCTGCTTGAGCGCAACGCGCTCCAGCAGCGACGCCAGCTGGTCGAGCAGCTGAGCGTAGTCGGGCGACAGTTCGTCCAGCGAGCGGGCGTATTCGAGCAGCCTGGCGGCGTCGCCCGCCGCCAGCTGCTCGGCCACGCGCAGCACATGATCACGCTCGACCGTACCGAGCATCGCGCGTGCGTCGGCTTCAACTGCCTTGCCGTTACCGAACGCGAGCAACTGATCGAGCAGCGACAGCGCATCGCGCAGACTGCCGTCGCCGGCCTGGGCGAGCAGTTGCACCGCCGCTGCTTCGAACGCAATCTTCTCGGCCTGCAGAATGTGTGTCAGCCGCGAGCCGATCAGCGCCACCGACAGGCGCTTGAGATTGAACTGCAGGCAACGCGACAGCACCGTGACCGGCAGCTTCTGCGGCTCGGTGGTCGCGAGCAGGAACTTCACGTGCGGCGGCGGTTCCTCCAGCGTCTTGAGCAGCGCATTGAACGAATGCGCCGACAGCATGTGGACTTCGTCGATCAGATAGATCTTGTAGCGGCTGCGGGTGGGCGCGTATTGCACGTTATCGAGCAATTCGCGGGTATCGTCCACCTTGGTACGCGACGCGGCGTCGACCTCGATCAGATCGACGCTGCGGCCGGCATCGATCTCGCGACAGCTGGCGCACTGGTCGCATGGCGTCGCACTGACGCCGCATTCACAGTTGAGACATTTCGCCAGAATGCGCGCCACCGTGGTCTTGCCTACCCCGCGAGTGCCGGCAAACAAAAACGCGTGATGCAGCCGGCCGCTCGCCAGCGCATTGGCGAGCGCGCGCAGCACGTGCTCCTGCCCGGTCATTTCGGCAAAGCTGTGCGGCCGCCATTTACGAGCAAGTGCGGTGTAAGCGGTCATTCAATCCCAAGCGTCTCGAGAGCAAACGGGAGGTGATCCGCACCAGTCTAGAACTTCGGCACCCGACCGCTCCGTTACCGCTGCTCCCTTCCGGGCCTGACGGGGTTCACGGTAAGTCGTCGCGAAGGAACCGGCGCGGATCACCGTGGACCAATGGCGGAGAGGGTGGGATTCGAACCCACGAACACCCGTGAAGATGTTACTGGAATTCCAGTCCAGCGCCTTCGACCGCTCGGCCACCTCTCCATTCAATGTGTTACGGGTATATCTTAAGGTCGATCGTCAATGCTGCAACCGAAAGTTGCCAGGCTTTCAGAGCGATGTTGAATTCTAACAACGACGTCGTCAAAGCGCCTGTCCTAACCCGGCGGCACCACATCGCCGGAAGACCCGCCCTGAGGGGCGGCTGGGACGGTCGGTGCGGCAGGCGCGGGCGTTGCCTGCGGAGTCGCCGGTGCCGCGGGTGGCGTCACGGGTACCGTGGGTGGCGTCGCGGGTGCCGTGGGTAGCGTCGCGGGTGGCGTGACCGGCGTGGTGCCCGACGGTGCCGGGGCGACCGGCTTGGCGGCAGCGGGCGGCGCCTTGGCGTAGAACGGCGGCGGCAGCGCCAGGCAGGGCTCGGTCTTGGGTCGTTCCCGATCAGCCGAAGCGAGCTCGGGGATCTTCACCGCATTGCGCGTATCCGGCGCGCTCAGCCCTTCGGGGACTTTCAGCGCCGGTCGCGACTCCGCGTTGCCGGCAAACGGCTTTTCATGGCAGGTGGCCGGGTTCTTCGGGCTGCGATGAAACATACGATTGTACAGCGCGCAGCCGGTCAGCAACGGCAACAGTGCGACGCATATCAGCAGCGCGCCGGGTGCGACGCGCAGCGGCGATCGGGGTCGGGTCACGCCGACTTCGCCCGCGCCAGGGGCAGCTGGCCCCGCGCTGCATCGACGGCGGCGCGTACGCGCGCGCGCAAGGCTTCCGACAATTCGGTCATCGGCAGACGGATGCCGCGTTCGATCCAGCCCTGATCGCTCATGGCCCACTTCACCGCGATCGGATTGGGCTCCAGGAACAGCGCGTCGTGCAGCGCACGCAACGGCGCATCCAGGTGCTCGGTGGCGGCGCGATCGCCGCGCAGCGCAGCCGCGCTCAGATCCGCCATCGCCTTAGGGCAAACATTAGCCGTCACTGAAATCACTCCTCGCGCACCGTTCAGCATCGCCTGCGCAGCACTCGCATCATCGCCAGACAGCACCGCAAACTGCGGGCCGGTCAGTTCCACCAGTGCGCGCACGCGCTCCATCGACGCCACCGCCTCTTTGACAGCGACCACGCGCGACAGTTTCGACAACCGTGCCACCGTCTCGGGCAGCAGATCGACCGCGGTTCGCGACGGCACGTTGTACAACACGACAGGAACGCTGGCGGCCGCGGCCACCGCCTCGTAATGACGGTACAGGCCCTCCTGTGTCGGCTTGTTGTAGGCTGGCGTGACCACCACCAGCCCGTCGACGCCCGCAGCCGACAGGCGCCGCGCCCGCTCCACCGTCACTGCAGTGCTGCTGCTGCCGGCCCCGGCCAGCAGCGCGGCATGGCCGGCGAGGCGCGCTCGCGCACTGTCAACCAATGCCAGCAGTTCGGTATCGGTAATGGTTGCCGATTCTCCGGTGGTGCCGCCGACGAGAACGCCGCTCGTGCCCGCCTCCAGATGCATCGCGAGCAGTCGTTCCCATGCTGGCCAATCGATGCTGCCATCCACATGCATCGGCGTCACAATCGCGACCATGCTGCCGGCAAACATATCGTCCTGCTCAATTAATGACGGGGCCGGCGATGTTACGGGCCACGGCTGACAAGAAGCAAGCCGACGTTCGCAAGCCACGCGACTCCCGGTACACTGCCGCCCCAGCACCGTGACATCGGATCCAATGAAGCAGCATCTCGCCGTCTCTGCCATCGGCAATGACCGAACCGGCATGGTCCATGAGCTTACCCGCGTCATCAGCGACTGCGGCGGCAATATCGCGGAAAGCCGGATGGCGGCACTGGGGTCCGAGTTTGCGATGCTGCTGCTGGTGAGCGGCAACTGGCACACGCTGGCGCGCATCGAATCCGAACTCGCACGCCTGGCCGAGACCGCCGCCCTGAGCGTGCATGTGAAGCGCACCGAGCCCAGGGCGGCGCGCGCCGACATGCTGCCGTACTCGGTGGACATCGTCAGCCTCGACCAGACCGGCATCGTCGCCGGGCTGTCGGGTTTCTTCGCCAGTCGTGGCATCGACATCTGCGAAGTATCGACCCGCAGCTATGCCGCGGCGCACACCGGTGCACCGATGTTCGCCGTGCAGATCATCATCAACGTGCCCGGGAAGCTCCATGTCGCGCAGCTGCGCGAGGAATTTATGGATTTCTGTGACTCGCTCAATCTCGATGCGATTCTCGAGCCGGTCAAGTCATGAGCGCCGCCAAACGCAAGCGCGCCGCGGCGCCGGGAAAATCAGCGCGCCGCAAGCCCGCCACGGTCAAGACGCCGGCGAAGCGCGCCGCCGATACGGCCGGCTCTCGCCCGGCCGTGGCCGTCGGCAGCGAGGTGCCCGAGTTCGCGCTGGCATCGACCGGCGGCGGCATCTGGCGGCTGTCGGGCGCGCGCGGACGCAAGCTGGTGCTGTACTTCTATCCGCGCGACAACACCCCCGGTTGCACACTCGAGGGCCAGCAGTTCGCGGCGCTGGCGGCACGCTTTGAGCGCGCCGGCACCGGCATCGTCGGTATCTCGCGCGACAGCCTGGCCGCGCACGAGAAATTTCGCGCGCAGATGGGTTTCCCGTTCGCGCTGCTATCGGATGCCGACGGCCAGGTGTGCAATCTGTTCGACGTCATCCGCGAAAAAAACATGTATGGACGTAAGGTCATGGGCATCGAGCGCAGCACTTTTCTGCTCGATGCCCGCGGCATTCTCAGAAACGAATGGCGCAAGTTGAAGGTCGACGGCCACGCGCTCGCGGTCCTGGAAGCGGCACTGGCACTGTGAAAGCCGCCACGCGCCGACTGTTCGTGCTCGACACGAACGTATTGATGCACGATCCGACCGCTATCTTTCGTTTCGAGGAACACGACATCTACCTGCCGATGGTGGTGCTCGAAGAGCTGGATGCGAATAAGAAAGGCCTGTCAGAGGCCTCGCGCAATGCGCGCCAGGTCAGCCGCTTTCTTGACGACATGATGCGCGGCGTCACCAAGGAGCAGATCGACGCCGGCCTGGTCATCCCCGGAAGCTATAACGGCAATCACGGCAAAAAGCCGCCGGCTGGCCGGCTGTTCTTCCAGACACGCGAACTGTCCGGTGGGCTGCCCGCCGGTCTGCCCGGTGTCGGGGTGGACAACCTGATTCTCGGCCAGACCATGTCGCTGCAGCGCCAGGAACCGCGCGCGCGCGTCGCCCTGGTATCGAAGGACATCAACCTGCGCATCAAGGCGGCAATCGTCGGCGTGCATGCCGAGGACTACTACAGCGACAAGACGATCGAAGACGCCGATGTGCTGTACACCGGCGTCGAAACCTTGCCCGGGGACTTCTGGGAGCGTCACGGCAAGGACATGCGCTCATGGAAGGAAGGCGACCGGACCTGGTACCAGATCAGCGGTCCGGCGGCGGCCTCCTGGCGACCCAATCTGTTCGTCTACGAGGCCAGTGCGCAGGGCATCGAAGCCATGGTGCGCTCGGTGGATGGCGAGTCGGCGAAGCTGGAGCTGGCGCGTGATTTTCGCAGCGAACGCCACAGTGTCTGGGGCATCACCGCGCGCAACCGGGAGCAGAATTTCGCGCTCAACCTGCTGATGGACCCGGAGATCGACTGCGTGACGCTGCTGGGTCCGGCAGGCAGCGGCAAGACGCTGCTGGCGCTGGCCGCCGGGCTGGCGCAGACGCTGGAACGCAATCGTTTTGTCGAAATCATCATGACGCGCGTCACCGTTCCGCTCGGCGAGGACATCGGCTTTCTGCCCGGCACCGAAGAGGAAAAGATGGAGCCGTGGATGGGCGCGCTGATGGATAACCTGGAGGTGCTCACGCGCAGTGACGAAGGTGGCAACTGGGGTCGCGCGGCCACCAACGATCTGCTGCGCAATCGCATCAAGATCCGTTCGCTCAATTTCATGCGCGGACGCACGTTCCTCAACCGCTACATCATCCTTGACGAGGCGCAGAACCTGACCCCCAAACAGATGAAGGCGCTGGTGACCCGCGCCGGGCCGGGCAGCAAGGTGGTGTGCCTTGGTAATATCGCCCAGATCGATACGCCCTACCTGACCGAGACCACCTGTGGCCTGACCTACGTCGTCAACCGCTTCCAGGGCTGGCCGCACTCAGGCCACATCACGCTGGTGCGCGGCGAGCGCTCACGGCTGGCGGATTTCGCCTCCGACGCCCTGTAGCGGCATCCTGAGGCCGCCGCGCACGGAACCTTGGCGCCGTCAGCGAGGTCACAGTACAGTACAAGGTATTGATGTCTCTAGATGTTATGCGCCGCACCTACGCTGCCCTGCTCGGCTGTCTGTTGACCGTTTCGGCCACGTGGGCGGCGGCTGCCGACCCCACCCCGGCCGGCTTTGCCCCGAGCGCCGCCTCGATCGGCACTAACCTGCCGGACCTGGGCGGCCCCGCCAACGCGATGATCAGCAAAGCCGACGAGTACCAGGTCGGACGCATGGCGATGCGCGAGATGCGCGACCAGAACATGATTCTCGAAGACCCCGAGGCCACCGATTACATCCAGCAGCTGGGAATGCGGCTCGCCTCTCAGGCGCACGACGAAGGCCAGAATTTTACATATTCCGTGCTGCGCGAACCGATAATCAACGCCTTTGCGACCTTTGGCGGCTTCGTCTGCATCAACAGCGGCCTGATCCTGCTGACCGATAACGAGTCGCAGCTGGCCGCCGTGGTGGCGCACGAAAGCGGTCACGTGATCCAGCGCCACATCGCCCGCGGTTACCTGGCCCAGAGCCGCATGTCGCTGGCATCGACGGCGGCGCTGCTGGCAGCGATCCTGATCGGCGCTGCCACCGGCGCCGGCGGCCAGGCGATGGAAGGTGCCATTGCGATGAGCCAGGCCACCGCTTTGCAGCAGAGCATCAACTACACCCGCGGTCAGGAGATCGAGGCCGATGCGGTCGGCATCGAGCTGCTGTCGGGCGCCGGCTTCGATCCGAACGAAATGGCGAGCTTCTTCGAGTCCATGGCGCGCACCGAGGGTCTGCAGATGGCCGGCATTCCGGCGCTGCTGGTCGATCACCCAGTCACCAGCGACCGCATTGCCGCGGCCCGCAACCGCGCAGCGAATTTTCCGCCGGTCAAACTGCTGCCCGAGTCGCTGAGCTTTGCATTCTTCAAGGAGCGGGTGCGCGTGTTGTCGACACCGCCGGAAGTGCACCTGGATCAGTTTTACAACTCGATCCGCGATCGCCGTTCACTGACCCCAGCCGAGCGCTATGGCGAGGCACTGGTGCAGATCCAGCACGGCAACGCGGCCACCGCGGTGAAGACGCTGCGCGAGCTGCAGGCGGCCAATCCGCAGATGACGGTGCTGTATGCGGCTCTCGGCCAGGCGTTGGCGGCCGCTGGCCAGGTGGATGCCTCGCTGGCGCTGTTCGATCGCTCGGTGCGTTTGTTCCCGCGCAACGTGCCGCTGACGGTGCGCTATTCAGAGACCTTGATGCAGGCCGGCCGCGCCAAGCAGGCGCACGAGCTGCTGCTCGATCTGTTCAACAACGTCGATCCCTCGCCGGCACAGATCCGCCTCACGGCGCTCGCGGCCAGTGCCGCCGGTGATGCCGGCGACGCCTACGCGTACATGGCTGAATACGACCTGGCTGGCGGGCAACTGGCACTCGCCAACCAGCAGCTTGAACTGGCGCTGGCGGCGCCCGATCTCACCAGCGTGCAGCGGGCACGATTTCGCGCACGCCTTGACGAAGTGCGCGGCTGGCTGCGCGAGCAGCAGCAATCGCATCGCGGCCAGCGCGGCAGCTGATCCGCACTCACCGAGGCGCCATGTCGGCGCCGTCCAAGCTGCTACACTTGCGACCCATGCCGCCTTGCCGTAGCGCCCTTCCAACACGCACCACACTCCCTGGGTTCCACGCCGGCCGTGTAGCGGCGCTTGCATTGCTGCTGCTGACGTTGGGCCTGGCAGGCTGCGCGACGCTGCCGAACGGCAAAGCTGATCCCAGGGATCGATTCGAGCGCTTCAACCGCTCGGTGTATAAATTCAATACCGCGCTCGATCACGCGGTCCTGCGCCCCGTGGCGCGTGAGTACGTAAAGGTCACGCCGCAAACGATCCGCACCGGCATCAACAATGTGCTCACCAACCTTGCCTACCCGGTAACCCTGGTCAACAGCTTCCTGCAGGGCAAGTTCCACGACGGCATGAGCGATGCTGCGCGCTTGCTGGTGAACTCGACCATCGGCATCGGCGGCCTGTTCGATCCGGCGAGCGGCATGGGTCTAGACCGGCACCAGGCGGACTTCGGCCAGACGATGGGGCGCTGGGGCATGCACAGCGGCCCGTACCTGATGCTGCCTTTTCTTGGGCCGTCCACCGTTCGCGATGGCTTCGGCCTGGTGCCCGACTATCTGCTGCTGCACGAGATCGAAACCGTAAAGCTGTTCGACAACAACGAGTACGTCGAATGGAGTCTGTTTGCGGTCGGTACCGTGAATCGGCGCTCGCAGCTGCTGGACCAGGACCACATCCTCGACAGTGCCTACGATCCGTACGCATTTCTGCGCAACGTCTATCTGCAGCGGCGCGACTACCTGATTCACGACGGCAACGTGTCGCCCGAGGAGGAGTTCCCGGATGCCGACATGACCGGCGCCGAGCCGGCAGCGCCCGCGACGCCCGCGACGCCCGCGACGCCCGCGACGCCCACGGCGCCGAAATAAGCGGCCCCGGTCGGCGCCCCGATCATGGGCTCAGCAGCGGCTCGACCTCGCTCAACCGCGCC
>Ga0210394_10000902_pt1 | contig 53260 bp, 68 predicted proteins | sample IncBWC12MmetaG_FD_160121 | JGI IMG/M metagenome (GOLD analysis project Ga0210394, IMG submission 160121) | Forest soil microbial communities from Barre Woods Harvard Forest LTER site, Petersham, Massachusetts, United States - Inc-BW-C-12-M | ecosystem: Environmental > Terrestrial > Soil >...
TTCCTTCGTAGCGGGCAACACTGTTACTGTGACAGGCACGACAAACGGTGCGGGCGTCTTCAACATAACGAACCAAGTTATTGCTAGTGCGTCACCAACACAATTCACGGTTGCAATTGTTAATTCCAACGTAGGCTCTGCCGCCGATACTGGGACCGCGCTATCCGGCAAAGTTTCAGAAGTCTCATTTGAGCGAAACATCTTGGGTAGCGGCAACGAATCTGGGGCACCTGCGTATATCGCGCCACAAGTAGATGACAACGCCGGAAATATTACGTTCCGTGTTTTGCCTGTACCCGATCAAGTTTATCAAATTAACGTAATCTACCAGAAGAAACAACCTGCATTGTTTTCAACCTTGGCCGGAACATGGGCACCGATTCCAGATCACTACTCCTTCGTCTACCAATGGGGATTCCTCACATTAATTCTAGCCTACTTCAATGATCCGCGCTGGATGCCCACAAGTCAGAAATTCGTAGCCGCGCTGTTGGGAATTGCTGAAGGCCTTAAGGACGAGGAGCGCAACATTTTTCAAGCTGCGTGGCTCTCGATGGTTGCAGAACAACAGGCAACAGGTATCAAGGTCCAGCAAGGGCGACAGAGTTTGCAAACCTAATCCATGCCTAATCCACTTCAACAGGCAGGCAGCCAAGATACAAAACAAACACACTACGCTCCTTTATGGACCTCCCTGTTTTTTACGGGGCTGTGGTGTCAGCGCAATCCTTTGCGTTCTCCGGGCACCCGCGTAGAGACTCTGTATTACGGTGGCCGCAACGAAGCTATTATTTCTGGCGTCAACATCGAACTTACGAATTTGCTCACTCTTTCCAGACGCCCCGGTGTCAGCCAGTATTCTTTGCAAACTGTAGGCGAGGCCATCAACTCGTTCTATTCCTTCAAAACATTTACTACGATTTCAGAAACCATTCAAGTCATGATGGATGGTCTGACTCAGATTTATACGATCAGTCCGGCACAAGTTACGAGTATTTTTACCAAGTCGAATGGCGCGGGAGAGGCATCGTTTTTCGGGATCAACAACACACTCTATATCGGCGACGGCGTAGACCAACTAGCCTGGCCGGGCTTTGCGCCTAGTCAGGCAATCATAACCAACACCGCCCTGACTTCCAACGTCGCAACATATACTGCGGCTAACAACTTTGTCGCTGGCCGCTTGGTCACAGTAACAGGCACAACAAACGGCAGCGGTGTTTTCAACGTAACAAATGCTGTCATCGCTACGGCCAACTCAACGTCATTCACGGTCGCCATAGTTCACGCAAACGTAGGTTCAGCGGCAGATACAGGCACAGCCGTGCAAGTAGCCCTTCGAAACTGGGGCATTGCTACGGCAGGTATTACGCTTACTAGCGCGTACGCCGGAACGGGCGTTTCAGGGTCAGCCGGAGGCGGTTCGGGATCGCAAGGCCCGAGTTCTCCATTTTCAGCGACAGATTCGGGCATATCTGGTCCTGATGGCAACGAAGTTTGGTCAAATCCGACAAACGCAGAAGTTCTTGATGGGGTCTATGCTTCGGCTGCGTTTTCCGTAACAGGTGGTCCAGGTAGTGACGGTAGTAACTATCTGAATGTTACTAATTTTAAGTTTGCCATACCTTCAACGGCCACTATTACGGGGGTAGTCGCGAATGTATATAGGGCCAGGTCTCTTGGTTCCGGCGGCACAATAACTACAGATTCCATTCAAATACTGAAAGCAAATGTTCAATCTGGAACTGGGCACACTGGCGGCACTGCGTATACTCCGTCAATTACGCCAGAAACATGGGGATCATCTTCCGATCTATGGGGTGCTACGCTAGCGCCATCAGATATAAACAACTCTGGTTTTGGTATTGCGGTAGCTACGAAGTTCAACACTTCTCAGAGTCACGCTACCGGACAAGCTCTCATAGATTATATCAGCGTAACTGTCTACTACACATCCCCAGTTGTCGTGAGTTGGACCAACCCTACAAATGTCCAAGGCGCTCCTGATGGGGCGTACGCGACAACAATTCCTACAGCAGACCTTCAGACCGCTCCGTTGTTCGCGACGAATTATAGCTTCAGCGTTTCCGGCACCGTTACGGGCGTTCAAGTTAACGTGACAGGACATGTTTCAGCGGTCGCGGGTGACACACTTATTTATGCACGATTACAAGACAACAACGGTAACGCCATAGGCAACCAGAAATTATTATTGATGCCTGGCACTTCAGACATGCTGATTTCCTTTGGTGGCAGCACGGATGTCTGGGGCGCAACTCTTAATCCTTCTATTATAAACACGAGTAACTTCGGGGTTCAGATTGTAGTTTCCGGTAGCGGCCAGACCTTCAGTATAGACTCGGCTCAAATTCAAGTTTTCACGGCAGGGATTTCTGTTTCTGTTGGCGGCTCAGGAGCACTCTCGGCCACGACGGGGTATGAATATGGGTATGCCTACGCCAATACCAACGTCTCGCCGCCAGTCTTCTCTAACATGACTCCCGCTTCAGCGAGCACAGGTGCGTTTTCTAGCAAGGTTGTAGACATAACCGTCGTAGCAAGTACCGATCCTCAAGTCAACACAATCTGGGTCTTCCGAACCAAGGACGGCGGTAACACATTTTATTCCTTGCCTACGAATCCCTATCCTAATACTTCAACCACGATTGTAGACCAATCCTTGGATGCTACGCTCAACCAGTTTCAATTGCCCGCGCAGGCAGGCCAGAACACGCCTCCGCCAACTGGAATCGGCGGCATGGTATTTCACATGGGGCGTATGTGGGGTTTCGTCTCAAACGTTGTTTATTACGCTACTGGCCCCGATTTAGGCAACATTCTAGGCAATCCTTACGAAAGCTGGTCGCCCGCTAACAACTTTGTCTTTCCTTCCAAAGTCAGCAAGTTAATTCCTACCTCGGTAGGCTTGCTTGTTTTTACGATTTCGGATGTTTATATTATTTATGGTACGGGTTCGGCGGTTGCGGCTGCGAGCGGGGTTTCAGGGATCACTGTCTTCTATCCTGCACCGTTTATTCAAAATCTTGGACTGCTCAATCAATTCGCGGCTGACGTGAATGGCACGACGATTTACGCACACACGGCAGACAAACAATTCGTACAGCTTGATCCCACTTCTGGGATATCTAAAATCGGATTTCCTATTGGCGCACCGTGTCCAGCCTATCCGAACGATCCTACATTGCAATCCTTCAATCCGGCTAATTCTTACGTAACGTGGCACGCTTCAAACCAAGACGAGGCTGTTCACATTTCGGACGGTAGCACAGGTTGGTTCAGGTGCAATACAAGCCAGGCTCCCGAAGGCGGATTTGTTTGGAGTCCCAAAGCTAACATTACTGGCGGTGCGCAGGCTATTCAATCAATCGAAACTAGTCCTGGCGTGCATCAACTTTTGGTTGGACCAGGCTCGGCGGTTATTACCAATACTTCGCTAACCTCAAATGTGGCGACCTATACTGCCAACAATAACTTCGTAGTTGGCCAGATCATTACTACCGTAGGCACCACTAACGGCAGCGGAATTTTTAACGTAGCTAACCAAGTTATCGTATCAGCCACGCCGACACAGTTTACTACGGCGATTACACACGCTAACCAAGCTTCAGCGGCAGATACAGGCACAGCAGGCGGCGGGTATATTTACTATCGCAACGCCAATGTTTTTACGGACAACGGTAAAACCTATCCGGCCAACTTCATCATGGGCAGCATCGTTTTGGCTTATCCCGGCCAGTTAGCCGAACTGGCATTTATTACTTGTGATTTCAACTTGGTCGGAACGAGTCCTGTTCTTTCTGTGCTGCTCAACGAAATTTCTGGGCCATTCCAAAGTATTTCAGGATACGTTCATCAAGACCCACCTGCTTTGTACGGAACCACGCTTGCGCCAGCAACGTTGTATTCCAACCGCTATGACTTCAAACAAAGCGTCAGCGGTCCTGCTGTTCCGTTGCCTGCTTGGGCGCGGCACATGCAAGTCAAGATAGATTTCGGGTCTACAGATGGCGTCAGGAACGAGATTTTTACGTTTACAGTCTATGGCTCGCACCATGGAGAATCGTAGTCAATATGAGCAAATTCATGCAACCCGACATGTCAAAATTGCGGCCAATAGATTCAAATTCTGCAATGGCTACGCCCGTAATGAACCAACTCCCGCAGGAAAGCTCCAAAAATGGTTTTCTTAGGTGTCTCATACCGTCCCCACTCGCTACTGACCCAGATTCTCTGCGTCAATTTTACGCCAACAGCATCCCGCAATACAGAATTACCCCGCCACTCCGCAATGGCATCCGGCCAGGAGGAAGTTAGATTGTTATGGAAGAAACGCATAGCAACAATGAGTTTGAAACACAAGTTTTAACACATCTTGCGAAATTGGGCACCAAAATGGATTTATTGGTTTCAGATGATGGCGAAACCGGGGCCGTACCGAGGCTTCAGAAGGATATGAAGGCCGTCGAAAAGAAAATTTGGTACTTCAGTGGGGCCGCTTTAGGTATCGGCGGGTTTATACACTTTATTTTCGATGCTTTTCATTCTTTTAAGAGATAAATATGCTCAAATTCAGACCCATCGCGGTCAACGATGAACTTTTGCTGGAAAAATGGCTAGTCGCGGACGACGAACACTCGAAAACATCGAATCTTTCTTTCTGGTTGCCTCCGAAAGACGTAAGTCAAAAACACAAAGGCACAGATTACGTTGCTGTAGAAGACGAAATCGGCACAATTGGGTACCTCAAAATGGAAAATATCCTCAGAATCCACTGTCAGTTTGCGCCGCCAACGGAAATCGCCAGAACAAGGAAGGCTATGGCTGAATTTATCAACCATATTAAGCAAGAAGCCAGACCCCAGTACGCTCAGTTGATTTTTGAATCCATCTCTGCACCTCTGATTTGGTTTTTACGTAAGTTTGGATTTCGCCGAAGCAAAAATGAGATTGTTTGTAACTTAAATTTAGCAGAAAGAGGGTAATTCTATCTGTGGAGCCTCAGACGCCCAAAATGCGGCGCAATCAGCAGAAGCAGCCAACGCTACTGCCTCGATGAACTTTACAAATTTGATGGCCCAAGATTTCGCGACTATTTTTGGGCAAAATCAAGCCATTTTAGGGTCGCTTAAAACTGCGCTGGAACCAATTATCAGCGCCGGGCCTAACCAAACGGGATTTTCCGCGCCAGAAGAAGCCGCAATGCGAACCCAGGCTTCGGATGCTATCACACAAGGCACCCAGAACGCCCAAATCGCAGCCAACGCTAAAGAAGCTGCCGCTGGCGGAGGCGGTGCATTCGTTCCTAGCGGGGCCAACCAACAGATTGGCGAGATGGTCAACACACAAGGTGCGATAGCTAACGCCAACCAGCAAGAAAATATTACACAAGCTAATTACGCAACTGGTCGCCAGAATTTCAACACGGCAATAGGTGAATTGGTCGGCGGAGCAGAAGGACTAGCCGGTGCCAGTTCCGGGTTCGGTGGCGCGGTTTCAGGAAGTGAAAACGCGGCTACAGGTGCGGCCAGTTCTTCAATGGAAGGCGCGACGCAAATTCAACAAGCAAATTCTAGTTGGATGGCCCCGGTAATGGGAGCGATAGGCGCAATTGGCGGGGCAGCATTAGGCGGCCCGCTTGGTGCGTCATTGGGTAGTAGTCTCGGCAATAGTCTTGGCGGTGGCAATACAAATCTACCTTTAGGACCAGGATTTGGTAGTGGGCAGATGCCATCTTCTGTTTATTGATAGTCTAATGTTAAAAATAGAGTTGCTCGTAATCGGAATCGGCAACCAAAACGGTTGCTTCGACTCGCCAGAATCGAAGTCGTTCAGTTTGAAAAGCCCGCTTTTGCTGCGGTCGTATCGTCCAGAAAAAAAATGCGACTCAGATCACTACCGCGTTTTTACAAGTTTCGGCGGGGGCATAAAGGCCGCCTGCTCAGACGTCGCAGCTAAGTGTTCGGGCAAGAATCACAGACTGACGCCTGAGAACACATTGAAAGACTTGCTGGCTGTCTATGGATTTTCAGATGACCGCGCCGCCAGGAAAATATTACTTTTTATGCAACGTTCTCTAAAAGATACTACTATAACTTTGAGTACGAAAATTAGTTGGCTACTGGAATCGAAAGTTGAGGACCCTGAAACATGCCCGACCCTGTAGACGCGCCACAAATAGATACACAATCGGCACCCATAACAGGCCAACTCCAACCTCCTGCTCCTGCGCCTCAACCACAACCTCAACAACCGCAAACGTTACAAGGTCCGGCAGCGCAACCTGCACCAGGCTCAGGCTTCCATTCCCTTAGCCATGCCTTCATGGGTGCCGTACTGGGTGCTGTCGCAGGTAGTCAAAAAGAAGTTGCCCCACCCAAGGTTGATGAAAACGGAGTTATGCAACCTGCTCAAATGGGTCGCGCGACTACAGGCGACCAACTTCGCAAGATTGCCAGGTCAGCATTGTTAGGACTGGCTGCGGGTTCTAGAATCGGGCCACAAAAGAGTGGATTAGCTGCGGCTGCGTCAGGCTTGGGTGCGGGCGCTGAAGACGCCATAACGAGACAGAAAGAACAAGGGTTGCTTGAGCGCAAGCAGGCAGGTGAGGATTTTGAGCGCCAGCAACAAATGATGCTCAACAAAGCAACCAATGCTCATACGATTATTGAAACCGCCAGGGCCGCGCAAGAACTTCGCAATGCTACGATGGAAAGCCAGTCCAAATACGCAGCTTTAGGACAGGATAGACTAGGCGCTGTTGCCGCCGGTGGGAATAAAATAATTGCTCAAGATATGACTTGGGATGAAGCACTTAAGTTTCGGCAGGATAATCCAGACTATCTAAAATACAAACCCTTTCTCACAAGGGTCGTACCAGTAGAAGGCGCGGTTCCTGACCCAAAAACAGGAGAAATGCCTGTCGAGAAACGATATAGTTTGGCGGAAATTGACAAACCCGTAAAACTAACTCCGGTACAAGTCGAGCATCTCAAAGCGGTAGGCATCCCAGGTGCCGAATCACTAGAAACAGGCCAGACAATTCCATTTGAACAGTGGAACGCTCTAGACTACCAGGGTTTGAAAAAATACAACGAAGCATTAACAGACACTAAAAACTGGCACGATGACACAATTTCCGACAAAAACGGCAACCCCATTAAGGTTAGTATAAATTCTGTGCTAGGAATAGCTAAAATAATGAAAGACCCAGATACGGGAGAACCCCTATCTGGTGAAAGAAAAACAACATTTAAAGATATTTGGAATCCTGGCACACAACAATTGAGCACTTGGGTAGTTGATGATCGAACAGGTCAGAAATTACATTATGTCGGCCCATCAAAAGGAGACATGAATACCCCTGTTGGAGATTATTCGCTAACAGGAGAACCTTTTATTCAAAGTTTGCCGCCGCAGATGTGGGACACAGTTCAGGCCATTCATGACCGCCGTCAATCCGTTACGTCTCTGCCGCGCGGCCAAGAAAAACAGAAATACATTGATGCTGTGAACCACGCCTATCCTAATGATCCCTACGATGAGAAAAAATATCCGCTTGAAGTTCAATACTTGAAAGAATACCAAAGCGGAACACACGGCGAAGGCGCAGCCAGAGACCGTATCAACACCGCTATAGGTCACTTAGATTTATTGGGCCAAGTTGCTACGGGTTTACCGCAGGAACATCTGCGCGCCCTCAATCAGTTAGCTAACGAATATGGCATCCAAACTGACCAACCTGAACCTGTTTTGTATGACATGGTCGCTAATAAGGCCGCTGCGGAGGCTGCCAACGCGGTCAAAATTGGCGGTTCTGCCTCAGATCAGGAAATCGAAGCCCAGCGCAAGAATTTGAACCGTAACGCCGGCCCCAATACTCAGAAAGCTCAAATCGTTGGTAATCTTGATCTTCTGAAAACTCAAATTGAAACTATTCGGGACAAATTCAAGTCCAACATGAGTGGCCGCACTCCCGAAAGTGTGAAACAACCCGTCGTATCTGAAAAAAACCAAGCCATCATGGATAAGTGGACGGCTGTGCCTGGACAGGGAGGTCCTCCTGCCGGAACAGTTCATGTTCAAATCCCGGGTCAGCCTGCTGGGTATGTTTCACAAGACAAACTAGCCGATTTTCAAAAGAAATACCCGAACGCTCAAGTCATAAAGTAGAGGATAAATGGCAGACGGAGCACCGCAAACCGCGCAAGACCCGTACGCTGAGTTCGGCGGGCAGACAATTCAAGTAAATACCAATCCTACGGCCCCCGCGCCTGCTGCATCAGACCCCTATGCCGAATTTGGTGGCCAGTCTTTTGCGTCTGCCAATGTGTCTCCCCAGGACATGGCAATCCGCCAGTCACAGCAAGACCTAACCGCAACTCCCAAAGACATTGCTGTCGGCATGGGCAAAGGTGCTCTGAAAACTGCTGTTGGCATAGGCGAACTAGCTAGTAAAGCCACTGGCAGCAACCAAAATGTTGAAGGTGTGCTAGCTAAAGGCCGCGCTCTAGCAGAACCTAAAAATATAGGCGAAGGCGCTGGCAATGTCGGCGAAGAAGGTATAGAATGGCTCATAGGTGAAGAAGGTCTGAAAACCCTAACATCGGTGTCCGAGATAGCCACTAGAGCACCTGAAATCATGCAAATTTTGGAGGACTATCCCACAGCGTCTAAGGTTATTATAAGTATGCTGAAGGGCGGAACTGTCGGTGGTGTTCAGGGCGGTATTAAAGGAGCCGCCGAAGGCGATGCTGCGGGCGGCGCTAAATCAGGTGCCGAAGGCGGGGCCGTAGGATCGTTATTGGCTGAATTAGGGATCGCAGGTGCGCAAAAAGTTGGCGAAGCGGTCGGCATTGGTCGCGATTCGTTAGCCGAAGCTACGCGGTCAGGTAAGCCTGGCAAATGGAATACCAGATGGGAAGATGACTGGAATCGCGCCCTTCCTGAACTTGTAAAAAAATTACCTGATATAAAAGGCAAGGGAGTAGAAGGTGTATCCGATGCTGCACTAACTGCTTCGGATGAATTGTGGAATAATCAAGTCAAACCCATGATTAAGACGCATGAAAACGACTTGAAGGACGTGGCTCCCGTTGCCGACGCTATTCGCGCAAAAATAACTCCGTCGCTTACAAAATATAGTCCTGAAGCAGCCAAAGGTGCGGAAGAATTAGCAAATAAATTTTCCGGTCCCGGCCCCAAGTCCATGATGAGTATTAAAGAAATGGAAGCTGATATAGAACACCTGAATTCTGAATTAGCTGCCGAAGGTTGGTGGAAACTGAAGGCTTCCGAACGCGCTGCTGCTATTAAAGCTGGAACTGCTAGCGGAATGAAAAGCGTCGCCGCAGATGCTCTCCGCGAGCAAGTTTACAATCACATTAATTCCTTTGGCGGAAATAACATTGATGAACTAAAGAAAACCTACGGTGCGTTGCGGAATGTTGAAAACGAATTTCGCGGTCAAGTCAATGTTCAAAACCGCCAATCAGCCATCAGTCTAAAGAAAATGATTGGCGCTACGGCGGGCGCGGCTGCGGGTGGTCCAGCGGGTGCACTCGCTGCCGTCCTTCCAATTGCAGACGCTCGAATTAACAGTCCTGATGCAATGGCTGAACGCGCTGTCAAGGCGGGTCGGCCTGAGAGTACAGTAACCAAAATTACGAAAGCTGTTGCAAAGAAAACCACCCAAGCTGCTGGCGGCGTAGCAGGCGAACGCGCAGCGGAAAAAACTGCCAATACGGGCGAAGATGCCTGGGTTCATATTCTTGGCAGCGATGGCAACCATTATGAAGTTCATCCGCAGGACCTTCGGTTGGCGCTAGCCGCCGACAAGGGTGCAAAAATAGTGGTTGCAGGGAAAGAATAATGCCAAATACGCCAGACAATCCAGAACAACAGGCCGCCGCCAACCCTCCAATTGCACCACAGCCTGCACCCACAGAGGTCCCAAGTGTATTTGATGGTCTGCGCGTTAGGGCTGTGAACGTGGCAAAAGGTGCCGCCGCTATAGCCGCGCTGCCTCTTACCAATCCAGTTTCACAAGAACTTGGCCGCCAGTTAAAAGAAACTTTTACAGACCGAGATAAAGTTGCTAATATGGTTATTGGTATGGCCTCTGGCACCGAAGGCGAAGGACCTGAAGGGCTGCTTCCTAAAGAAGTGGCCCCCGCTAAGGAAGTCATGGTCCAACCTGAAGCAACATCGCGAGCCACACCTACCGGAGAAACAGGTTCGTTGCCGCCAGAAATTCATAGTTATTTAGAACGTCAGGCTGGCCGCAAACTTACGCCTGAAGAGGCCATCGCGCTAGACCGGGCCAACCTGGAACGTGGCATGGTTGAAGCCCCAACAGGCGATACCAATGCTATCCGAGAAGAAAAGCGCAGCCAATTAGAAAAACCACGCGAAGCAGAAAAGCCTCGTTCAGAAGTTGAACAACCTCAGTCTAAATCTGCGCCAAAACAAACACCCCAACAGATGGTCGAAAGCGCGGGTCTAAAATACAAAGGTGAACTTATAGAAGGTTCGGGCGTCCACATGTTTGAACACCCCGGTCACCCCGGCAAAACTGCGGCATTGAATGAGAAGGACATAACACCGGAACGAGTAACCGAACACATGGCGGATACATTACATAAATTTGCAGCGGGTGAAGCCAAAAATAAGGGGGCCGCGAAATTAGGTAGTTCCGAAGGCGAGCAATCGCAGTCTAAGAAATTACCGCCAATTGGAGATAACTACCGAACTGACCTCTCAAAATATACGGATACATTACATCACGAAACCAACGTGAATCGTGCTATGGAGATGATCCCCACGGGAGGCATTATTGCACGACAACCTGATATGTATTTTGCAAACACTCCTGACCTAGCAACGGGACAGGGTGCAAGCAAAGGAGTTCATTTAGAATTTGATTCCAAGGGAATCGAAGGCCAAGTCAATCGGTCTAAACCAATGGCCGCCGCCGCGTACGAACAAGGGCACGCCGAATTTTGGTCGAAAATCAACGATCAAAAAACACTTCAAAATAATTTGAAATCTATTACAATCAAAAACGATGCCCAGGTTACTTCTAAAAACGAAAAACTCAGAATGAATAACTCCCTGGCAGCGCTAGAAAAACGAGGGTGGGCAAAAACTAAGACACCAGAAGGAATTCGGTATGATCGTCCTAAATCGCCCGTTACGGCAGAGGGTGCGGCTAAGTTAGGTACGAAGAAATAGTGTGGTATAATATATAAATGCAAGGTGAGTATTTTATAAAATCGCAGTTGGCGCTTAAGGCATGGCAAGACGGCGGCCAAGATGGTCTGTCAGGTATGCTAGCCGTCTGTTTTGTAATTCGGGACCGCGTTCGCCAAGGCTGGTATTCAGGAGACTGGCTGCAACTTTTAGCCAATCACAGGCAGTACTCGTGGACGGATGCCCCGTACTCAGACGAATTACCCTTAACCAGAAACTACGCTTTTGATTTGCTGCTCAAGGAAATAGACGGCATATTTTCGGGCACAAGAGAGAACGACATAACACAGCCAAGAGACTCACTATCCTCAGTTTTCAGTTTCAATAACGCCCCAGCTAAACCTGTCGCGCTTTATTATGGCCGCCTCAATGATCCCAACATTAGGGAATGGTTTTGCGAAAGTATAACAAGAAATACAGATAACCACAGATTGATTGCCACCGTTGGGAGCCTCAGTTTTTTTTCATGACACCCCGAGAGAAACGACTGCTCAGATGCTTCAATCTAACACTTGAACTTTGGCAGAAAATATTTGATTACGAAAAAGGTATCTGTCCGCTTTGTGAACGACCCCTCACAAAACCTAATACAGACCACGACCATGCTTCAGGTCTTGTGCGCGGAATTTTGTGTCGTCACTGCAATAGAGCACTAGGCTACGTAAAGGATAACATCCGATGGCTAGAACGGGCGATACACTACCTAACATATCCGCCAGCAACAATCGCGCTCGGCGGGCCACATTTGGGACTTCCTGGGCGGGTCGATACAAAAACCCAAAGGAAACTTTACAACAAACTTCAAAAGCAAAAACTCATCGGATCAAATTGAAGATACCCTACTGGCCAATCCTTCTTTGTCCTTGGTTGTCTTATGCTGCGGGCTTCGTACTCAACGCCATCGTTATGGCCTTCAACGGCGGCCAGATGCCCACACTGTGGCCCGGAGGATGTACTACCTTCGAAGTAGACATGATGCACGTCTGTATGACTCACGCTTCGCACTTGAAATTTTTGGCTGATTGGATTGTTATTCGAGACACAGGCATCGCCAGCCCCGGAGACTTCTTTATCTGGGCCGCACAGTACACGCAGGACTGGCTGCTGTATGTTTGGATCGCGTTGGTCGTGAAAGACTCTAACTCAAAAAAGACTTGACACACCAACAAGATAGTGGTAATCTAGTGAGGATTGGGAGGCACATGTTCCAAAAACGAAATGACCCTGTAACATTGCTTCTGACTGAACGAAACATAGATTTAGAACGTGAATTGGCCGCCGCCAGGCGCACAATTGACGACCAGAAAAAAGAAATAGATATTCTGTACAAGGCTATTGAGCGGCCTACCATAGCGTTGTTCAATGATCAGCAACTTGCTAATATTGCTGAAGCCATCTCCTACCGCATCATGAATTATCCCACGCCTAAGAAAGACCCCACCAAGGACCCCATACTAAATGCTTAATTTAACTCAGGATGCCCAATGGCTGCGCAACCATATTATTTTGCTCGCACTGGCCGCCGGAATAGCCTTCGGAAGCGTCTACTATGTTGATTCTTTGTTGGCGCGCCATGCTAAAGAATCCGACCAAAAGTGGCAGTCTATTTTGGTGACTCAGCAACAGCAAACCCAAACAATTCAAACTCAGCTTGCGCAAGACGAAACAAAATGGGCCGCGCTGAATGTTCAACTTGTGAACGCCAATCAAAAACTCGCGGCCACAATAGCCGCCAGGGATGTGGCTGTGGCTGCTCAGGTCAAGCAAGACGCAAGTTTGACGGCACAAGAAACGGCAACCAAGTTAGGAGGCACAACAAATGGCGAAGACATCGAGCTACCTCTTGGGACTGGGCGCGGTTTGGCTGTCAGCTTGGATACTCTGGCCGGAACTCAGGCAGATTTGGCGGATACTAAAACGCGGTTGAGCAACGAGACAACCTTGGCCGCCAACTTACAATTTGATATAACCGAAAAAGATAAATTCATAGCGGCCATGAAAGTACAGAACGACAATGAATCTAAAGCCTGCAAGGCCGAGGTCGCGGATATAAAAGCACAAGCCCGGCGCAGCAAATTACGCTGGCTAGGAGTAGGAATTATCATAGGATTCATTGGCGCGCATTTGGCGGGATTCTAGTTCAAATTATGAACAAAGAATGGTTTCCTAAATATAGTGGCCCCAATAGAATTGGAATCTGCATCTGCGGGCACAGATGGCAGGATCATCATCTTGGCTGCGTCATGAATACAGATTATTTTGACGCCACAGGTGAATCGTACGTACCACAAGAATGCGAGTTTTTCGGTTGCAATGAAATGGGTGGTTTGGACAAGCATGGAAATGATCACTGCCATAATTATCGGGATCGGGAGAACAAAGATGTCCTATCTTGAATTCACAGAAGGGCGGCCATCAGATTCAGGAAAAACTAAGCAATGGCAAGTAGATCACGTTGACGGCGACAACAACTTGGGGTACATTTCTTGGTACGCACCTTGGCGGCGGTACTGCTTTTACCCTAACGATGACCGCCTATTTGACGCAGCATGTTTGATGGGCATAGGATTGTTCATTACGCAACGCATGGCCGAATACAAGAAATCTGGAGCAATTGCTTGAAAAAATCTAGTTGTCAAACATGGGTAGCATATTATGACCTGCACTATCCGAAGTGGGACGTACCGACTTTCAGGGCGCTTGAGCATTTTCTGCGAGAGAATAAAGTTGCGGGATTCATCTTTGGTGGCGACCAGCTTGATTTAGAGTCAATTAGCCACCATACTAAGGGCAAACCTCTATACAGGCCGCCGAAATCATATCTGCGAGATATAGAAGGATTCGAAAAAGACATTCTAGGCCCAATTGAAAAGTTGTTACCGCCGACAGCAAATAAAATATGGCATATAGGCAATCACGAACGTTTCGAGTTTGATTTAGTTGAGGAACATCCCGAACTAGATGGACTCGTAGATCATACGCGGCACTTCAAACTAGAGCAACGCGGTTGGAAGATCATTCCTTTAGGCCACTCCAACAAGATTGGGAAGCTCACAACGTGCCACGGAGAAATCTTAACTGGAATAGGCAATCAAGCCGGAGCATTTCCAGCCAAGAAAGCCGTGGAACTATATGGGACTAGCGTATTGGCGGGCCACACACACAGTCCGCAGTCATTCTGTAAAATTTCGCCAGTAGAACATATTCAAAAATGGATGGCCTGGATCGCGCCAATCGGGGGCAAGACTAACCCTGGCTATCTTCGTAACCGAGCTACAGCCTGGCTGAACGGGTTGGTCATAATCGAATTACAGGCTGATGGGTTGTTCAATTTGTACCCCTGTATCGTCTCAAAGGGTCGATTCGCCTATGGCGGCAAAATATATGGGAATTATATAGCTAACTCCCGCATGAAAGGAAAAGAGTTATGACTGACACGCAGTATCGGTTTCTTCTAATCTTTGGCTTTCTCTTTTCAGCTTATGCTGTTGGTAAGGCATGGGCGTATAGATTTGAAAGACATACGCGTAGCAAGTTTTGGTGTTGGTTTCTGGGCTGCTCCGTCGTTCATGAAATCGGAGGCGGCTGGTGTTTGCGATGTGGAAAAGACCACGACTTCAATAAAAAGTTGGGGAGTTAACTATATAATTCCCAAATATACGGAGTATAAGTGACAAAACTAGATGAAGCCATCCAGACGATTAACAAACAACACGGTCGCGGAAGTATCTTTCTACTCGGCAGTAAAGACAAACTAGACATTGAAGTTTCTCCTACTGGCATAGCCGAACTAGACGAAGCACTCGGCATCGGCGGCATACCAAAAGGGCGCGTTACAGAGATATACGGCCCGGAATCCGGCGGCAAGACAACGTTGACTTTGCATATCATCGCAAGCGCCCAGTCTGAAGGTGGCCAAGCTGCTTTCATTGATGCTGAACACGCTCTAAACAAGGACTACGCTCGGCACCTCGGCGTGGATGTAGACAAACTCTTAATTTCGCAGCCGGATAGTGGGGAGCAAGCCCTAGAAATTGTAGAAAGTTTAATCCGTTCAGGAGAAGTACAAATTATTGTAGTTGATTCCGTGGCCGCGCTCGTGCCTCGGGCCGAACTCGAAGGCGATATGGGCGATCCTCAGATGGGATTGCAAGCTCGACTTATGAGTCAGGCTTTGAGGAAGCTCACAGCCATCTTAAACAAATCCAACACAATCTTAATTTTTATCAATCAGCTTAGAGACAAACTCGCTGTTACGTGGGGTAACCCCGAAACCACAACTGGCGGCAAGGCTCTGCGCTTCTATTCTAGCATCCGATTGGACGTTAGAAAGGTCAGCGCCATCAAGAAGGGCGACAAAGTAATTGGAGCCAATACTAGAATCAAGGTAGTCAAAAATAAATGCGCGCCGCCTTTTACCGAATGCGAAATTAAAATGATCTACGGAGAAGGTTTCCTGAAACCTGAAACATTATGATGCGCTGCGAAACACACATGGTTGAGAAGTGCCCGATCTGTAAGCCTCACATACAGGCCGCGTCCCCAACTGAACCGATAGCAGTAAATGGCGGGCAAACTCCCACGGCTGCATTGACGGGTCCTGTTCAGAATATGAACAATATTACCGACCCTCAAGCCAAGAACGTCTTGCAGTTGGCCCAGGAATACGCGCAAGCTCAGAATGATGTAGCTACAATCGCGACCACCGTAAAGCAACTTCAGGCGCACTTAGCTGCATCTAAGAAAAGCTTGGCTGACGCAGAAAAGGACTGCTCCGCCAAGCAATGGGTATTAAGAAACGCCATAACCCCAAAATATCCACACACATCTACGGCGGCAAATACCGTTATATTAGAAAATCGCGATGAAAACGAAGAACCATCGTACACTACAAAATACGAGAAATGAACTAGAAAAATTAACCAGTACACTTGAAATTCTAGCAATGGGTCTCAATATGGTTATTGCCGAGTTTCACGATAGAATGCAGGAAATCAAAACTGGCACCCGAACTGTGCGTGGGAACGAAGGTATAGTCTTGGGAAGCGTAAAGACCGGGAGGAAATAATGGGCCGCGATACAAGCGAAGTAAACGTAGGCCAGTGGGCACCTACATCCCCCGCTACAGGGCAAGCAAACCGTGCAGGCGACAACTGGGCTAAACTCTGCGGCTGCCGGGGGCACTATCACACGATCAACTACCACGAAATTACAGATAAATGGTGCGCTGAACACAGCCCGCTCAAGGGTATGGGCACGGAATTGAAGGCCAGCACAACCAATCCCAAGGACTTGGTTGGTGTTAAAAAAGTATCTGTCACTAAACTGCCAGCCGTAGCCATGATTCATGCTGCTCACGCCCTGATGCACGGAGCCAAACTTTATGGTCCTTATAACTGGCGAGCCAAGAAAGTACAAGCTGAAATTTACATTGATGCCGCACTTAGGCACATCACTAGTTGGAATGAACGAGAGGAAGTAGCCGCCGATTCTGGGGTTCACCATTTAGGCCACGCCATTGCATGTTTGGCTATTCTTCTGGACGCGCAGGAAACCGGCAATCTTGTGGACAATAGGCCGGAATCGGATGGTACGTATCAGAAAGTTTTGGCACGATTAAACAAAACTATTACGGAGGCAACTAATGAATCTAAATGACTACGCTAGGGAAGTTCATACGGCCAATCAGAAGTGGTGGCACGATGTCCGAACAGGAGAACCTATTCATCGTAACTTTGGAGAATTAATTGCCCTTTGCCATTCTGAACTATCCGAAGCTCTAGAAGGCCATCGCAAAAATCTTATGGATGATAAACTCCCGCATCGGAAGATGGCCGAAGTAGAATTGGCAGACTGTTTGATTCGTATTTTTGACATGGGCGCAGGATTAGGAATGGACTTGCAAGGCGCATACGAAGAAAAAATGGCCTACAACGCCGTGCGCGCCGATCACAAGCCTGAGAATCGCGTTCTAGCGGGCGGCAAGGCATACTAATGAAAATATTTTTCGACATAGACGGTGTGCTCGCGGATTTCACAGGAAATCTCGCGCTTGTGGCCAACGAACTATGGCCGGGAAAAATACCTCCGAAATACTCACCGTCAGACTGGGATTATAGCGGAGTACTGACCAAGCCAGAGTGGAATCAAGTTTGGGATAAAATAAAGACCATACCTAATTTTTGGTACCGATCCGAACCCATACGAGACAACGTTGAGAAATTATCCAAGTGGCTAAGACAAACCAACCACGAAATATTCTTTATTACGAGCCGAATGGACACCGGCGGTACGGGTGCTAAAGCCCAAACTCTTCTTTGGCTGCACAATCATAAACTGTGTCCTGACGGGGCAGCAGAAACCTATCCGCGAATCATAGTAGTAAGCCATGCTTACGAAAAAGCCGAATATATTGAGAAGCATCGAATTGATTTTGGGATTGATGATTATCCGCCAACCGTATCGGCACTAAATAATATTTCGGGGCACAAATGCTACCTTCTGGACGCGACCTGGAACCAAGATTCCAGTGAACCTCGTGTCGAATCTGTACAAGAATTTCTAGATTTGGTTGATTCTTTCCCGCATCAGAACTAGTTCTCAGGTTCGTGTTGCATTAAGTTGAACATCTCTTCTGCATACGCGGGGTTATCACGAAGTTCACTCCGAATCTTTTCTAGTGCCCGGCGATAAATCTTCAAAGCACCTGGCCCGGTCACGCCGATTTCGCGGCCAATTGCTTCCCAACTCATGAGTTCTTTATCTGGCTGACGGGGCATTAGTTTTTTCTAGTTTCTTATATTTCAACCACTGGCCACGAATATGCGGCGTTACGTATCCGATTCCTTCACACCATCCACATTCTTCCCAAGGTCCCGTTCCATCATCAAGAATAGGTTCAGTCCATCCACCGCCACCTTTGCATTCTTGGCACACCAATTGCGGTCGCAAACTTAAAACAAATTTCTCCAGTCGCTCATGGTGTTGAACGTATTTCCAGTCCAACCAAGCATAATTAATTTTTTCGGTAAAGTCGGTCACAATACCCCTCAGCGGCCAAGGGAAGGTCTTTAGCCCAGCTAGGCGACTGCGACATATAGTATCTCAGATCGTCTAATCCAAAGTCAAGAGCGTTGTCATCGGCCAAACAAATTACTTCATCATGCGCATGAGCACAAATATTAGCACCGGCTTCATCGGCCAATAGCATCCCATAGGCCAGGATGTCTCTAGCGATTGCTTGTGTAATGTTTTCCGCGAGCTTGCCTCCGTACGAATACGTCGGTCCCCACTTTGAGCCTTTCCCGCCTTCCGCTTCTGAAACCTCTCCTACCCCATGCCCGATCCCATCATACATAATAGTTTGTTTTTCGTATTCTCTGCCGTCTGCACCAACTAGCGACCTTGTAACTAGCTGAACGTTCATATAGTGAAGGCTGCGGCCAGATGGTAAAGTAATTCTTAAAATATATTGACCGCCGAATTCCAGTCGGCTAAATACCACCGTCCCTACTGTGACATCTATTCCTTCTGAAATACTTTGCTTGGCCGCCGCTTCCAATGCGGCCCACAACTCTACAACCTTTGTATAGGCTTTCCTGAATGTTTGCTGCGCGATATATGCTTGGCGTGGCGTCATAATGACACCCATGTTTTCTGCGTAGGCCAGCAACCCCGTACGCATCAGATCGCCGTAGCCATTGTCCTTTAGAATAGCTTCGTATTCGAATTCTCGCGACCCACATTTCTTTTTGGGGCACATTGCATCCTTGGCCCACCAATGAGTCTTACAATTTTTGCAAACGCGGGCCACACCAGAGCCAAGCCCATAGCCGCAATTATGAACAATCATCGGTCCTTTGTCCGTCAGAATTGTAAATCTATTTCGCGGTCCTGCGTTTAGAATGTCGTAAGTAGGGACCTTTACATTTGGCTTGGTCTGCAATGATTCTTTCTGGGGAGAGTCCTTCTCGAATTTTCCTGCACACTGTTCCTGCATCGCGATAGCGAGGGCAGTACTTTTCCCAAAACCCGGTTGCCGTATAGAGCATTCCGTTCCATTTAATCCATCGAAGATTTTCTTTATTGCGGTTGTTAATTTTTGCGGAAACAAACCGAAGGTTACCTCTCTCATAATGCCCATCATTGTTTTTCCGATCAATCTGCAACGTGGGATTATCCCATCCTGCCAAAGTAGTCGCGTACCGGATGAAATCATAGACAGAAGAGAAATGGCATTCAATGCCGCGTCCTGCGTATCTGTGTGCTGCGTACGAAGCTCCACGGCAGCGGGAAAGAATGGCATAATACCTATTCGCCAATCTATCAATATTGTCCCTACCGCACTCTCGGAACTCCAAATAGATGCTGCCTTTCTGTTCAAGAATTTTTTTGTTTGCACAAATAACGCAAGACCTTGTTTTTCCGAGTTCCAGATTGTTTCGGTCAATGGATTTTTCTGTTCCACATTTCGTGCAGGTACAGACATACTGGAAGTCCCGTTTTGTTCTGTTGCTGCAAACAACTTCCCATTCGCCAAATCTATAGCCTTTTTCTCTAATTGGGTATTTTGAAGTAATTCCCATGCTGTGTTCCAATTCCCTTCCTCAGTTAGAATCTCATGTTCTGGCGTAGCTAATACGCCATTTAATTGTACCACAATTCTCCGCCCTTGGCAAACTATACCTTGATGCGAAACCCATTCTTTTCCGTCCCACAACTGGTCTTTTATTTGAACATCTAGAATTGGTACCCAACCGCGCTGTGTGAGAACTAGAGTGCCATCCCCAAAACACCCCAAAACGGCTGATTTACTAATCTGTCTTTTCTCTTTGTCGTTCAGAAGCTCATCATAGGTTTTGTTGTACATTAGAACAGCAAAAGCGATATACGGGTCCAGGTTATCCATGAAGACTTGTAGAATTTTGTCTTCACCGGCCAGCCACCCTAAGACTCGATTTTCAATTGCGCTCAAATCGCACACTATGAATTTTTTACCTACCGGAGATTGGAACGCCGACCGAATGCACGAAGTCACGGCGGTAATCACTGAAGGGTGCGCGGCTTTGATATCTTCGTAATCTAGAGCCTCAATCTGAGCTATCGTTTTTTCTAGATTTTTCTCTACTTCCTTGGTTGGGCGCGGCATGTTCTGAAATTGAACGCCACCTTTTTCTCTCCCACCACCGCCACCGCTCCATCTTCCGGTTCTCGCGGCACCCAAATATTTAAATTGATCCCGCAGATAATTATCATCGCCTAATCTATTCAAAATCGCGCTTAGTTTCATGTACGATGTCTTGGCCGCTTCCTTGCGCAGCAACAGGACTTCGCGGCACAAGTCGGTAATGTTCTTGCCACTAAGAGCGTAGTTTACAGAGGCTTTTTCTAGAGATTGAAAGGGATACCTCTGGCTTCGGCACCACTCAAGCATCTGGTCGCGCGAATTGGGATTTTCTAGTTGGGTTTTTTCTTTCAGCGCGGTTTGAAGTTCTTCTTTACTTCGTTCGGCCAAGGTAAGAGCTTTTTTTACAAATTCGCGATTTACAGGCACGCCTGTTTCGTTTATGCGTTGGTCAAGGCACCAAACTCTCCGTTCTATTTCTGGTGGCACGAATTGTTCCAAGTCCTTTAGGATTTTTCGCTCGGCCCTAACGTCTTGCCTACAGTATTCTTTGAATTTTTCCCAGTCTTCTAAATGTTTCTCAGGTTCGCGAAAGTAAGGTTCGGTTATGCCAAATAATGTTAATTCGCCGCCCATCGAGGCGGGTTCACAGAACAATTTGATAAGTCTCTTGCCATCTTCATCCTTACCTTGGTCGCCCAAACCTAGTATGTCGCTTGTAGATTGCAAACTGCCCGGAAGGGATAACGTTCTAGCGTACACCGAGGGGTCTAGCCAGCGGTCAATAGGAATGTCAATTCCAAGTACGTGTTTGAAAATCGATCGTTCAAATCCTGAATTCCAAGCAACCAAAGTACAATCTGATTTTATAGCCGCCATAATTTCTTTTGGTAACGGCCCGAATCGCGGCTCCCAAATTTGAACATCGTCTTCATCGAAGGCCCAGCCAAGCATTAAAACTTCAGCTTTTTTGGAATACCTATCGAGGCCACAAGTTTTCAAATCTAGAATGCATTTCGTCTCAAAATCAACGTAGCAGATTGTCAAATGGCAGGTCCTGTTGTTCTTTCAATTGGTGCTTACGAAAAAGATGAATCAATACACCCCGCTTGGTCTTGCAGACTTGTTCACAAACTGAACAGTAGAATGCTTTGGGCGGGCCACTGAAAGACGAATACAGAGGTTCGTACAGCTTCACTAGAATATCCTATCAATTATTTCTACTAAATACGCCGCATCAACTTGTGCGGGGTCTTTTTGTTTCAACAATTCAACCAATTGGAGAAAGTACGCTGTGTCTACGCCTGTCAGTTGGTCTTCCAGCACACTAAGATTTTTCAAATCCAAACTATTAATTTGCATAGCCATCTTTAGAATTTGGCCAGCGTTTATGCGCCAACCTCGGGACACGAACTTGCGAACGCGAATCATCGAACAGATGGGATACTTGCTCCCGACATACCTGAGTTCGCGGGCCAGCAATGCTTCTAGTGCTTCGGGCCGCAGGGTTAGTTTGTTATCCCAAGAGGTCCAATAATTTGTACAGTGCGCAAAATCGTAGTTCTCATGAATTTTGTCAGGCTCTCCGAAGAATCGAATAATAATCTGAATTTTGTGACTCAGAGTAATCGCGTTGGTCGTAAGAAAGATCGGCCTGAACTTTTCTTTGCCGCCAGTTCCAAGGGCCTTCTCTTCCGTTTCGTGGTACGTATCTTCAATTTGTTCGGGATTGTCAATCACGTCCCCAACATATGCTTCGGCATTTTCAGGCGCGGCTTCAAAATATTCGTAGGGCTTGTCTGAACCGCTTTCTGACGCCACACCTGCGGATTGTACGACTATCTTGATGCGCCCGTCTTCATCTAGGAGTCGCAAGGGGCACTCAATTCCATATTTCTTTACTGAATTAAACTTAGATAGATAGTGTTTGGCGACAGCGAGCGCAATGTCGTGATCGCGGAGGTACAAATCGAAATCGTTTATATCTTCGCCTAGCAGCATCGAAGCGATGGCCCCGCCGGTTACAATTACATTTTTGGCAACCTGTTTGCGAAGTTCGGTGTCTTCGATACTCTCTAGCCATTCGTCAATCTTAGTTCGGATAATATGCTTGATGCTCTTGGCTTTCATACCGTGCGGTATATCTGTCATGCTTCTCCTCCTAAGTCTACGTGCTCAGGCAGCACCCTAGAATCTCTACGCAAATCTATAGCCCTGTCGAGTGCCGCCAGGACTTCTGTATGCGTGCGCCCGACAGCGTCGTTCCATTTTTCAGGAATCTCGCCTAGCATGTTTTTCAAGAAATCGCGCGCGTTCGTGGCATCAGCGTGTTCTGAATTGATACAATGAAAATTGAGCGCACCAACGAGACAAGCTCGGTGACCTATGTGGTATGCTTTTTGAATCCAGTTCTCGGGCTTGTCGAGCTTCTTGCGGGCCGCGATCAGGCACTCTAAAACTTGGTCCACTATTTGTGCTCCGTTAGTTTCAAACATCGCTCTAATACAGTTACCGCTTGGGTCAGGTCCATCCACTCTCGAAAATCATAGCCATTCGGCTGTCGCAGTTCTCTGCGACGCCATAGCAAATGCACCTGAGCACCAATAATCCAATCTTTGCCAGACCTTCCTAGCATCAACCAATCATCGCATACCTAAGATTTTCTGTCAAGAACTTTTTTTGAGATTTCGTAAGATTTAGCGAGATTTCATAATATTTCGCTTGACATAGTTTTCCGGTGTGGCATAATTCTCGCATTGGAGGCTATTTTGGAAACTGCTACACAAACCTTGGCTGCAACTGAACTAGAACGTATCACATCCGGTGAAGGATATCAAGATTGTCGTAAAGACCTTAAGGTGGCCGCCGCATTGATGCGGGCACAAGCTAAATTTCCGCCTATCCTGAAGGACACTAACAACACCTTTTACAAATCAAAGTACGCTACTCTAGACCAAGTAATGGAAGCCACGCAACCGGCCCTCCGTGAAGAAGGCTTGATCATTATTCAAGAAAACATTCAAGAAGGCGACCGTCATGGAATTTATACACGGCTGCTGCACGTTGAGTCGGGCGAGGAACTAACAAGCTGCTTGCTGGCCCGGCCTAAGGAAGATACGATCCAGCAAATCGCCGGGGTGCTTACTTATTGCCGCCGGTACGAATATCATACCATTACGGGCACCGCCTCCGAAGACGATGACGGAGCCGCAGCTTCGGGCACCGAACCCGAGCGTTCATATTCTGAACGACTTCAGCCCAGGCCAGCCTACACCAACAGACCTACAGTAACTACCACATCGGCGCGCCCTTCTACCACCACCGTAAATACCCCTTCAGCCGCATTTGCAGGCGATTCTAGCCCTTCAAAGCACCCGGATGTGCCGTCAGTAGTACCCAAAACTGCGCTTTCGGGGGCAACACCTTTGGCTGCAATAACTTCCAAGGATATTCACTCATTGCCCACAAAAGATGAATACGACGGTTATATCGCCAAGGCTATCGAATTGACAGTCAAGCTTGAAAAACAAGGACTTAAAGCCGGGCGCGGCCTTCCAGCCAAGACAAAACTCAAAAGGTATATTTTTCATGCCGCCAAGGTTGAAAAATTAGAAGACCTCAAAACTGGCCAATGGAATATCATTTTTGATGAATTTAGTAAACTTTTGGCCACTGATCCCAAGCGCGCTGTAGAATTAGTAGAGGCCGCCAACCCTGCGAAGGAGACAGCATGAGCGTTAATAAAGAATTTCGTGTTCGTAGACTGAACGCAATAGGAATGGCTAAAGCTGTCAGTCTGGCCGCGTTGTTTGATAAATTGTTAACTGAAGTGTTGGCCACGATTGAATCTAATCCTGCTAATAGTGGACCTACTATCGCGGACCCCACAAGAACGTACAGTGGCCGCGAAATCGCGCTCGTCAGGACTCATCTTGAACTGGCAAGTTTTTACGCCAAGAAAGCAATGGCGCAGTTGCCAGAAAATACGGAGGGCGCATGATCAACCGAGTTATTCTTGTCGGGAGACTTGGCCGAGACCCGGAGGTAAGATACACAGCTTCGGGCGAAGCTGTATGCAATTTCAGTTTGGCTACGGACGAATCATTCAAAGATCGTAAGGGCGACCGTGTTACCAAAACAGAATGGCACAAGGTAGTCGTCTGGCGAAAACAGGCTGAGGTAGCCCAACAATTTCTTCGCAAAGGTTCGCTAGTTTATGTTGAAGGCAAGATTCAATCCAAGGAATACGAATCTGGCGGCCAAAAGAAAATAAGCTATGAAATCATAGCAGATATTTTCAGAATGCTCGATCCTAAAAAAGAACGCAGCCAAGATGAAGAATTAGTACCTGTCGGGGCCGTAAGTTCACAATCTGAACAAATAGACGACTCCGACATTCCTTTTTAGCGGAGTTGGCGGATAGCTACCGTCTGATCTGGTGGGAGCGAAGGATGGGCTAGCCTGCGAGAGCGGGCACAGGACTGAGTATTCGGGCCAGGTCCTACTTTGCGATCCGGGTAACACCAGTAAGAATGCCAAAATGCCGGACCAATTTTCTGTAAGAGTTGGGCGCGGCTATCGGGGCCTTTCCTAAACCTCCTTTCTCCCTGATGGCTGCGTCCTTGAAGTGGGTGCGAAAGCCGGATGCCTGCATAACAAGGGGATGGCTTAAACTTGGGTACCCAAGTGGTTCCTGTTCCCACAAGGCTTGACAGTCGGAGAGACGATCACGAATTTGGAGGCACAATGTTCAAAATAATTGTCCTTGCCGTAACGATGTCTGTAGCAACATTTTTGGCGCAAGAAGGTCGTGGCCCGGACGGGCACTACCACGATCCCAACACAGGCGAAGCTCAACCAGAAATGTGTAGCAATTCCTTCAAGGAAGTTCATCCTTGCGAGTGTTCCAGGGCAACTTCCTGCGATAAAGATGCTCAGAAACAACACCCTAGCCCGAAATGCCAAACGTATTGCAGAACTCAGGCGTGTTCGTGCGTTTCGGCTTGCAGTTCTATCAGGGGCAGCCATGAAAGAATTAGTTGAAAAAATCCTGTCTGTTTTATTTCCGGTTGAGTTAACACAGATCGAACGTATGAAGAGACTTCAGTGTCCAAACTATAAGGATATCAATGCCATGATTCGAACGGTGGCACAAATGCAAAGAGAATGAAAGTTTATCTTATTTCAGATACGCATTTTAACCATGCGAACATAGCTACTTATTGCGACAGGCCGCCGAATTTCACGGAAATAATAATCAAACGGTGGCGCGAAGTTGTGAAGCCCGATGATATGGTAATTCATTTGGGTGATGTTTTTATTGGCAAACCCGAAGGATGGGACGCAATCCATCCTCAACTTACAGGACACAAAACTTTAATTCGCGGCAACCACGATGACAAACGCAGTCCTACTTGGTGGCTCGCACATGGATTTGAAAGCGTAAATGACGGAATGGTTTTTCGAAGGTGTTGGCTAACACACCATCCGGCGGAAAAGCTACCACCTGGCTGCACCTTGAATATTCACGGGCATCTGCATAATATCTGGCATGGATTTGCGCCGAACGCAGGAGACGAAAAGAACGCTACGGAACTTGGCCGTTTGCATAATGAGTGGCAACGATTGTTTGCCGTCGAATACACAGATTACCGGCCAGTTGAATTTGATAAATTTGTGGCACAACCCGACAAGTACCAATCCCGAGGTAAAAAATAATGCCGCGATACGGTCCATACAGTCATTACAACGGGAGCATTAAATTATTCTTTGATTCAGATTCTCACACATACCTAAGAGAATACGGCCCCGAGTTGGTGCCGCAGGCCGGGGTCACTAGCGTTCTGCGCATCATAGACAAAAGCGAGTATTTAATACCCTGGGCGGCTAAGCGCACAGTAGAAAAGGCGGTTAAACTAATGCCGCTTGAATCTGACGGCCTAGAAGACTACACAAAGTCTATACCCCTGGCCGCGTTTTTAGATTTGCTCGATCAAGCTAAGAAAGCTCCGCGCGAAATTTTAGAAGACGCCGGTGATGTAGGCCAAGAAGCCCATCGTGCTTTAGAAAATGCGATTAACTTTGCGATCTCAACCAACAATGGCATCGTTACCAAACTCGTCAGCGAAGTCAAAGACCCGCGTGCTCAGTCATGTTGCGAGGCTGCGCTGGATTGGATGCATCAACACAAAGTAACCTGGCTGAGCACCGAACAGAAGGTTTATTCTCGGGAGCATGAATTTGCAGGCACAATGGATGGCCGCGCTTTAGTATCGGCCTGTGGGGATAGGTCGTGTTGTTCTGTTCAATTCTTGAACAAGTCATCGTTGATTGACTGGAAGTCTAGTAATCAATTGAATATTACCTACCTCTATCAAATTTCGGCGTATCGCAAAGCCTACCTAGAAGAATTTGGCGGCCAGATTACGGATGCTTTTATCCTACGATTGGGCAAGGAAGATGGCAAGTTTGAACCGTGGCACGTAACGGACCTAGAAATGGGACATGATTTTGGAACATTCCTGTTGTGCCTAGACCTAACCGCAAATCACGAAACCACCAAAGCACGCATGTCGGCGGCCAAAAAAGAACGGACCCAACGGAAAAGACTTGCCAAGAAAGTAGCGGAGTGGTAGATTAAATAAAATATGGCAGACCTTACCCGCTTTGATTTCCACGTTGTTCGTTTTATGAATTCTGAATCTGTAGACAACTTTTTACCCACCAAACCGCATCTAAATACACACAAAGCGGTAGTTTATCCTCAAACCGCGTCCAAGGAGAAACAATATGAATGATTTTGAGATCAGCGTAAAGAACCACCTAGAAAAAGAAGGATGGACTGTTTTACGAAGTGGGTGGCCTGATTTTTTATGCCGAAAGAAAAAAGTTGGTGGTTGGGAATACCAAGCAGTAGAAGTTAAAACACAATCTGGCGATGTGCGCCCGAATCAGCAGGATATGCTTCTATCATTGGCTGATTTGATTCCTACATTTGTTTATCATCAGCAATTTTTCAATACTGTGTTTATGGAATCTATTCGGCAATGGATACCTCGGCCAAAACAACCGGAATTTGATGGTTTAGGAGTTGCCTAGTGCCTAAACGTTTGGTGGATGGCGAAGCTTTGTGGCGATCCGACAAATTAGCACGGGTTCAACCCTTGGAATTTCGGGCCGAATATGCCAACCTAATTCCCTTGGCTGGGGCGGACGGAACCTTCGAAGCAAATAGCCGCCGAGTTTGGACAGAAGTGTACAGCTACAATCGGCCAGAAATTACGGTTGATTTGGTTGAAGAAATGCTAGACGAATTTGAAAGAGTCGGCATGATTGGGCGAAGAAAAGATGAAGATGGTAAGATTTGGGGCAAATTTATAGGGATTGAAGCTCGGTTGCCCGCCGAAAGCCAGCAAAGTAAATATAAGCCAGGTAAGGCACATCTTTTTAGTGACTTACAGAAATCTACCGTTAATCTAGATAATATCCAAACTACATCTACCGAAGGTCTAGCGGATATCTACATAGGTTTGGATAGGATAGGTAAGGAAAGGATAGGTGCAGAACCGCAGCCGTCTGTTGCGACCAATCCAAAATTTCAAGCAGGACTCTACCCCGACAAAAATCCCAAAAAGTTGCACAAATTTATCGTTCAGATTTGGCAGCAAGTCAAAGGCATTTCGGCGGTCGCAAGGTACCCTAGTCGCTACCCCCAAAAATGGGAAGAACTTTGCGAGAATCATCCAGGCGATCTAATCGTACCTGCCTTTGAACTTTGGGCACAAGAAGAAGGCGCGTATTCCAACACCGAATACCCAGTCGCAGAATTTCTTCGCGTGGCCGCGAAGTATATGGATCGGGTCTTGCCAACCAAGAAACTTGAGAAGCCTGTTATTGATTGGTCGGCGGATGACGAACGGGCGCGTAAGGAGAACGAAGAATTTCTGGCCGCCGAAAAAGAGCGGGAAACATTCGCGGCAGCTACAAGGGGGCAGTTCTGATTTCTAGCACCGACATTGAATATCTAAAGCAAACCTCGGTCGCGCTTCCGATCTATGCCGCCAGTTCAGTTCTTGAACGATCAGGCAAGGAATGGAAAGGTCGCTGCCCCTTCTCAGGACACAAGGACGACACGCCTAGTTTTACGTTAACTGAAAAAAACGGGGCACTGTTGTTCTGTTGCTTTGGCTGCGGAAAAGGCGGGGATGTCATCAAGTTCATTCAAGAACTTTCAGGGGCCACATTTGAGGAAGCCGTGGATAAAGCTAAGGGGTTGGCTGGATGGAAAGACGGGTCAACCAGAGTAAAACAAGTCTTTCAACCCTTGGATGCGGCCCCAAAACAGTTTGATACGTTTAATCTCGCAGATTTGGCCCCAGCCGAACGCAGCTTAGAATCTAGTAGGGGGGCACTAGACTTTCTAAAAGCACGCTGTATCCGCCTAGAAACCGCCAAGAAACACCATTTAGGCTTCGTGCAGTCGGCGGCTAGGGTCAGCCCAAACCACGAATTCGTAGACCAAGGTTGGATTTTGATACCTACGATAGTGGGTGAAAAAGTTACATGTCTGAAGTACAGGTCGATAGTTTCCAAAGCCTTTATCAGAAAAACAAATATGGAAACTACCTTGTATAATATTGAAACGATTCAACCTTTTGATGATTTGTTTATTGTAGAAGGCGAATTAGACGCTCTTACGATGGAGCAATCGGGGTTCCGGGCGGTCGCACTTCCGGGGGCACAATTTCAAGTAACACCGGAGATGAAAGACAAATTACTCACGGCTGATAGGATTTTCTTGGCTGGAGATACGGATTTGCCGGGCCAGCAAGCCATGACAAAGCTCTGGACTGAACTCAGGGACAGAACGTATATGCTTCGGTGGCCTGATACGAAGGACGCGAACGAAGCGTTAGTCAAGTTAGGAGATGTGTCAAAATTTACACACTTGGTCGAAGATTTGAAAGCCTCGGCGTTGGAACAGCCTATGCCGTTTATGCACGATTTAACTGAATCTTTGTATCACGTAGACGATACGTCGCCTTTAGACAACCCGGCTAGATTAAGATTTCCTTGGCCGCGAATTGACAAGTGGACTGCCGTGGTTCCAGGGGACATAATGATGCTTTCGGCCACCGAAACCGGCACCGGAAAAACCAGTTTTTTAATGGGCATCTTGTTAGAGAACGCCATAAAATACGGTAAAATAGTAGTTAATTATTCGGCTGAATTACCTCCGGCGCAGTATGCTCGCCGCGCGGCAGCGTATCTGACTGGCAAGGGCCGGGACGTTCTAGGTCGTTCAGATTATGAACTGGCGGCCAAGAAAATGGAAGGTGCGAAATTTTACAACGGGTATAAACCTGGCGCGAACTGGAAGGAAGTTACAGAACTTTTGAAATGGGCCAAGCGCAGACTCGGGGCCGACATCCTAGTCGTAGACCACCTTCATTTTTTAACTCGCAGCGAAAAAGACGAAATCAAAAGCCAGTCTGAGGCCATGCGTGCATTTAAGGATTTGGCTATCGAGTATGGTACAATAGTAATCGTTGTGGGGCAACCAAGGAAACCTCAAGACGAACACCGTGGCCGCGAATTACAAACTCGTGGCATCAAAGGTTCAGAAACTCTGGGTTCAGACGCCAGTCAAGTATTTATTCTGCATAGAAAGCGGCTGTCGGACGATGGGGAAGACGTTGCCGTGTTCAGCCCGGAAACAAAGGTAATTTTAGATAAAAGTCGCGAATCTGAAGGTCGCAGTACCAAACTTTTGTTTCGCGGCGAGACATGTAGGTTTGTAGAAATGGTGAATGGAGGAACAGAAGAATGAGAGTGAGATGTGGCACTTGTAATTTATATTTCGAAGATGAATTTAGAATGACTTATTGTCCGCACGATACGTTTGCAGCCAACGACGGTAACAATAATTTTGCACATCACCCTGAAGCGTATCTTGGACCACTGCGCAGGAAGACCACAAGATCAGATTTCGACGATTGCGGCACGCCGCACTTAGATGAGGGGGACTAGACGATGCTTAAAGGGAAAAAGAACCTGCCTTTGAATTTAGATATTCTCTCGGAGAGGTTTATGTTTGTAAGCGATGACGACGGTCATGATTATTTAATTCCGGCGGCTAAGGAAAAGTATTTCGAAGAATGGGTTGCCGCCGGTCCTTATTGGGAAGAATATGATGGCGAAGATTTTAGCGATTGTGCCATTGGTTGCAGCACAAGTCAATACACATTTTTAAATCCGATACGGAGTTCATAAAGTGAACAATCTTGTAAAATCAGAAGGAGCCATCGTGCTCGCAGAAATTGATTCTTTATTACCTAGATTGCTGGCCGCCGAAATGACGTTAACAAAAGCGCGGACACAAATCGGTATTTTGCTCAACGAAGTTCGTGCAAAACACTACTGGAAAGAAAAAGGCTTCGATTCTTTTGGGGCGTATATTGAATCGCTAGAAGCCCAGTTCAACCGTGGTAGGACCACATTGTACGCATTCGCGGGCCTGGCTAGGGATTTGCTGCCTGAAGTTTCAGAAGACCAACTTTCGGCAATGGGATTTGAGAAGGCCAAATTAGTTCGCGCGGCCAAGAAAAGCACAGGCCAGCTACCCGCGGCCAATATTTTAGACATGGCTGCTGATGATTCCGTAACTACGAAGCAATTTCGCCAAGCCCTGCTAGACAACAAGAAACTGCCTGATACAGTACAAGACGGTAAATTTTACTCCTTAGAATATTTTGCGACCAAGGAACAACAAGAAACAATACAGGCCGCGATTGTGGCCGCCAAGAGAGAATTCGGCGGTGATGGCAAGATGATAGGAGCGGACGAAGTTCTAAATGGTTTGATTTTGGAAATTATGGCGCAGGAATATTTGGGCGCACATTCGGGGGCATTGTAGTTCACATTATGAACAGTTTTGATTGGGACCCCGAACACGAATCGCGGCGCAAGGAAAGCATGAAACAATTTGAAGACTGGTGGGAACGAATCCATGCTCGTGCGCCGCACAGCCCAGTTACGCCAATCGCGAATCCTTGTATGCTTACTTTGAGTGCTTATGATTTTAGGTTTCTGAGAGACTGTGGTGTTAAACCAGAATGAGAAAAATAGTTTGGGTGGAGTACGGAATCGGCGGCCAAATCACAAGGATTTTCAAGAACCAAAAACAAGCTTTTCAACTGGCCGCCGATCCTAAAATATGCTTCAAGGATATAGCTACTGCGTCTATCCGGCACCAAGTCTACGAGCGCCAGAAGGGCCAGTGCCTAGACTGCGGTAAAGAAGCACCATACGAAGGCAGCCTGTTTGAGCGGATGCACTTGGATGAAATCGTACCGCGCGGCCAAGGTGGGCTAGTCTCGCTAGACAACTGTCAGTGTCTCTGTCCTGACTGTCATCTCAACGGCAAGCACGGAAGCAGGAAGCCTCAATGGAGTTCACAATCTGAATGAAAATAATATTTAGAATTTGTCTTGTCCATTCGTGCTACAGCGCCGACCTCGGGGAACCAAGGCCCAAGAAGTGTACGTGCCACAAGCTAGTTACTAAAGAACAAGCAATAGAATTAGTAAAGAATGGCACGGCAGACTGGGTAATCAATTACGATCACGAATTTCCCATGCCTACTTGGAATGTTGTGCTTCGTGGCCGCGCCAAACAGACACCTCGGTCGCATACCCTGGAGGCTGCGCACATCCAGAGGGGCCTAGAAAGACAAGATCAGTTGGCTGAAGAATTGTGGCTATCAGATGAAGGGCAGTCCGCGAAAGATATCGAAGCGCTAGCGATGGGCACACTAGAGCAGGCCGAACTTTTTGAACTTTATCATGATCTAGAAATGGAAGAAAGATACAACCTGTTTCGAAAATGCGGCCCCGAACTTCAGGAACTCAAAAAATTTTCAGATACTTTCGGTACGATGGAAGGCCCCGAAGGTAAATACGTCTCAGAAATAATCACAAATCGTGCCGATCAATTGAAATTTTCATTCGCAGTAGACGATCCGTTCGAGGGCCGGTGTTTGTTTCCTTTGGGGCCAGACCAACGAACAGGCGTACCGAAAAATAAATCTTGACATTGATATTCAATCATGCTAATCTCGACTGCGTAATATCGAGGCAGACTCGGGAGGAACTCAAGGAAAGCAGATGGCGCAGGGGGCGGCTAAGGTCGCCCTCTAAAATTTAGTCATGAGAAATAAATTAAAATCTATAGTGGTGGTCGCCATATTCGCGGCCCTGTTTATCTTGGCTGCGTTTTTGGTAGGCACTAGTGGTACGCAGTTCACAATATGAACGGAGGAAGATATGTTTAAGATCGGTGACCGAGTACGAGTAAAGAGTTTGGGAGTTCAGGACGCGAACAATGGTGTAGTAATCGGGGCCACTGGAATTATACGAGATATTCAACCCCACTCTGATTTCTATTACGGCGACGCAATTGGCGTAGAGTTTGCTCGTCCTGGCGCGGTCTATGGTATTGTACCTGGCGTCGTTAATGGCCGCTGGATCGGATCAGATCATCTAGAACTTGTGGCCGCCGAACCCGTACGCAAAGGCTTTCAAGTCGGCGACGAAGTTATTGTTGTGCGCGGTCGCGACCAAGACGAAGCTAACGATTTTGATCAACTAGGTCTTCTTGGTCGCTTTGGCGTAATCGCTCCTGAAGACACGGGCAAGATTGATTACAATGACGAAGGCTTCAAGTACATCGTGAAATTCCAAGACTGGGGCGAGGGATGGGGTTCCGGTTGCGACTACTGGGGCTTTGATAGCACCGTCAGTCTGCGCCGGGTTGTTCATAAAGGACAAGTAGGATGACGAATAAGCAGCTTCGGGGCTGGTACACAAAATATAATAAACTATACTTTGGCGGCCAGCTTCCAAAGATTTACGTAAGGTTTGCTAAGATGCCCAAGGACACCTTTGGTTTCAGTACCTACATTGGCGATTGGGTTGGCATAGAATTGAACCGGACATACAAGCACTGGCTGAAATTTAGTCGGTGTGTTTTATTGCACGAAATGGTACACATTAGTCTACCAAAAAAGATCATGCATGGGCCACGGTTTGAGAAGGGTATGCAAAGGTTGGCTAAACTTGGGGCATTCATGGGGATTTGGTAAATGAATATTCATAACATTCAAAACATACTTGAATTTTTTGTGGTTATCTGTTGTTTCGGATGCGCGGTTTCTGCGTTCTCTCAAAGGAATTACGTCGCGCTTAGTTGGATTTTCAATTGTCTAATGTGGGTACTCATTGCTCACACGCGGGGTCTTCGTTAAATGGAACTAACCCGCGACCAGATTCTAGAACTAGCTGTTCAATCGGCGGCACAAGCAGCTACTACGGGTAGCTACGCTCAGAGGAATCCTAACCTTGGTCGGATGGTTCGGTGCCCGCACTGTAGACTTCGGCGGCGAGAGCAAGAGGCATGTTGTTCGGCTAAGTATTTAATTACGAATTCAGGAGATGTGCCGCGATCTTTCTACGCTAAGAAGAGAAAGATTCCACGCCTAAGTCGTAATCGCCCGCCGTTGTTTGAAGTTCACGATAAGCTTGTTCAGATTGAGCGTTGTTCAAAATGTGAACGCTGCGGCCAGTCAAAAGAAGATCACATTGATTGGAAGTATTGTGCACCAGGTAACTTCACTCAAGCATTCATGTGCTGCGAACAAGAAGGAATCTCGGGTATCGTGGAAGCGCAGATCAAACAAAAGCGCAAAGCTCGGGCCGCCAAAAAGCGCAGCCAGCAAAGACAGTCTAGGAAAATAAATAGGAGGAATAAGTGAGTTCATCATTTCGTGTTTCAATAGTAGGATTAATCTATTATTTTATCGGTTGCTATGTGGGGTTTGCGGTACACAGCCATAGTAGCAATGTGCTTTTGCCGCCCGGGTATGTGGCGATGTTTGTTTTAGGACTTTTTGGTTCTAAATTCGCAAAGTGGATTGCAGAATAGTGCTAATTCAGTTCACTTGCGAATCCGATAACAGTTTGTGGTACTGTGATACAGACAGGTTGAGGTACGCTAGGACTTCGCGGCCAATAACTGAAATCATGGAAGGCGATGGGGCGATAGAAGAGTACGGCAAGCTAGTTTCTGTGTCGCCTATTGTAGAAGTCTACACGATGGAGGGCCGCAACCTCAAGACCGAAGCCCCAGGCGCGGCCTTGTGCAGCATTGCCTTGGTTGCTAGGGTTACAGACAAGGATTTGCTCATCGGGTACAACGTAAACGTTCCCGTAAAAGATTTTGCTTGCATTAGCCCGATAAATAACGTACGGTATGAGTTGATGGGGGTCAAACACTAAAACTAAAGGAGGAAAAATGAAGAGAATACTTGTACTAGTTGCTTTCATGATTATGATGTCTGTAAGGTCTTCGTACGCGCAGGAAACACAATTCACAGCCGTTCCGAACTATGCTACTACGATCTGCACGCCATCCCAGGGGGCGGTAGTCGTTAACCTTGCCTGCACAAATTTGGAAACTAGCGGAGGCGTGGTAGGAACGCTGAATTTCAAGGCAACGGTGCAAAGCGGTGTCATTCAAGCAGGCGGCTCACTCAGTCTGTCCGGCGTGTCCGGCACGTTTGTTATTACTGGCGGCACGGTGTCATCGGTTTATCACCCATCAGTTCGCCAATCGGATGGCAGTTATAGTGCCCCCCGCTACGAGCGAACGGCCATCATTGAGTTCAGAGGGGCCACATTCACAGGCACGCTGACAGTGCTGTTCAACGATCACTACACCAATCGGTGGTATCGAACATATGAAACTTTTACAGGAGAGGTGACAGAACAATGAAACTCACAGCGATTCTACTTGCAGTTATGATGTTGTTTGCAGTTCCAGCAATGCCGCAGTCTGCATCCAAGTATTCGTCCAATACTCCGTTCTATTGTGATATGGCCTCGGCCCAACCGATCACCAGCTTTGAGCAGTTCAGTTGCCGAGGAGTCACATATCACGACCCTAGCGGCCTCCCAGACCTGGAATATTTCTTTCAGGGCGGCATCCCGAGGAATTGGTTTGACCTCTACCAGTCCAATCCCGCCATCAGCGGGCAGGGGACCATTACAGCCGTGACCGCCTTTACGTTGCCGAGTCCCTTGAAGCCAGAGCGTGGAGTCACAACGATTCCAGGGACGTTTGCCTTCAACTGGCAAATCACCGACTCAACCGGCGCAGTTCACGCTGGTACAGTCTCAGGCACCTGGATCAACTTTCAGGTGTGTGGTGGCCGTGGGTGCTATTGGTGGGAGCCAGAACTCCTCAGCAATTTGGTCACAGTGAATTGATCTCGCCGTGTTTACTAGCTTATCCCTAGCAACACGGCAGAGGGTGAGGGTGCTGGGCCATAGCGGGTTATGCTCGTATATGGCGATGAGGCCGACAGCGCCCTCACACTAAAGATGGGCACGAACGGAGGAGGATACGCATATGGAGGAACGGAAAGTGCCACCTTTGCTTAAGAAGTTGGCAGACGACTGCGGAGGCGAGATAACTGAGGTTGGTGGACCACTCCCTGATGGTAGTGGATTTGCAATCATGTCGATGCCATTGCGACCTGACCACTGGATTTACGGAGCCGACAGACACGAAAGCTACGGAAAGTTTAACGTACCTCCAATGGTATTTAGGATGGGCAGGGGAGAACGAGCCGTGCTCATCATCGGAAAGAGCAGTGACCCCAACGATGCGAGACTCGATAGATCAAAAGGCGTCACCATGACCAAAGAAGGCTTTGCCGAACAGGTTCGTCTTGCCGGAAAATACGCAGTTCGTTGCGCGACGATGAATGGCAAGGAAATGGACTTCGACCCTGACGCGCTGTTGCAGAATCTAGTTGTAGGGTTCCTTGGGTACTGGACGGAGAACGGTCTTTCGGATGACGAATGGGCCAACTCGAAGTGATGAGCACGAACTGACGCTCCGTGAAGAGAGGGTGGTGCGGGTTGAGCAATCATGCGGAAGCATTCAAACTTATGAAATACCAAACAGATGATGGTTCTGAGTGGGAAATCATCTGGAACAGTCGAGATGGTGTAACACCCTTCTGCGTTGAATCTCGTGGAGGTAAGGAAATGACACACGTTAATTGGGACCAAGATGTGATCACACCGATAGACTACAAACCAGCACCCGGTACTCGAATGTTTGTCGATGCGACAGAGAAATTCTTGGTGGACAAATGCTACACCTACGTTAACAAATATTGGAAAGGGGACGGCACTCTGATGAATCCTGGCATGGTGAACACATTCCAAGGGAAATCAAAGAGATATGTGGTTGATTACTTTTTGAAAGAGTGGACAAAACCGGGAAGTCCCTGTTTAGTAGAAGTACTGGAAAACGGCACTTACAGAGTGTGCGGGTAAACCTCCCTCTGCGTGCCCACCAAATTACAGGCCGCGACGGATGTGGCGGAGAGGAGGTGCCTTCTGAACTGTACATGTGGAAAGTCATACGGAGTGTGTCCTGTGCACAGTACGGGAATTCAGCACGACCCCGGCGAGACCCGGAGCGGGAGAGGTAGAACGAGGACTGAGGAGGTTGCTGATGAACGATATCCTGACAGAGCAACTGTCAAGACTGTACGCACTAGAGGCATCTCTTTGACCAGAAAGTAGCGCGCAGGTCTGGGCGCTTATAGAAGAACTGGAGGGTGTGATGGACAATAGCGAAAAGGAGTTGGAGGAGAAGTTGCGTGCAATGCAGTGGCAATATGCCGACATGTCTACGGAATATCTCGATGAGGCCCAAGTCAAAAGTCTGGCCGAATTTATCACCGCCGACCGTGCCGCACAACGGACGCTGATAAGCGCACAATTGTGCAAAGTGACTGGACTGGGGGCCAACGCCTCGGTTGATGAGCACATGGACTATTTTACAGGCGTGTTCAATCAGGCCATTGAATGGCGCGACCAACTTGCCGCGCTTAATGTTGTAAACAAGACACAACAGGTGCTGTCGTTGCGGACTGCGGCAGATACAGCTGTCGAAATCCGCGCAAATGATGATTGTTTATTTTTATTTTAACAGCTATGTTGGCTGCGATTGTTGGCACCTTTCTTGGACGGTTCTATCCTGACTTTCCGCAATCGGAATGGCGAGCGAGAGTGGACGAAGCCTTAAAGGGGATGAAGTACTAGATGAGGAGGTCGCTGATGCTCGTTGAAGAATTAAAGAAGGCCCTACGCTGGGCACTCGTGGAAGGTGCGAAGGGTTTCTACACGGTCGAGCAAGGAGCAGATCGTTGGTTTCACTGTAAGTTCTGCCATGCCGTTGCTGCCAGTCCTTCAAAATTAAATCACGAAGATGATTGCAAGTTGTTTCACGCGAAGAAGCTGGTACGGGAGGCTGCCAATGGACGATAGAGTGAAGGAGAAGTACTGCCGTAAGCGATGGCCTAATGAAGAGATGCAGAATCTTTACGATGTTATTGATTCACTTATCGCCGACCGCGCGGCACAACGGGCGCTGACGCTGCGGGCGGCGGCTGAACGAACGAAAAGTAATCAAGGACATGGCGACCAGTATGGTAGTTGGCCTGCACCGTGTGAGTTTGCACAAGAACATGTACGTGATATCCTCGCCCTCTCCACCCGCGCCGAAGAAGATGAGTTGGAGAAGCTGGTGGCGAAGAAGGTTTGGGATACTACCGGACTAATGCGGGTTCAATGTACCGGAATGTCAATGGAACTCGATGAGTGTTATGCGGAGTTGAAGAGACAAGAAAATAAACTAATCGAACAAAAAGACGCCCTGCGCGACCAGATGGGCAGGATGACGCCAGAGGAAGTAGAGCGATTTGTAACAGAGAAAGTGAACGCAGCGGTGCTGGCAGCGAAGCGAGAAGTCTATGAGTATCTAGTTCCATATATTGATGTGCCACGCCCCTCACATGAGGGTCCATGTGGACCAGAAGCACTATGTTTGGATATTCGGAAGTGTGATGACAGTTGTGTGGATGCGGCTAATTTCGGCGAATTTATTGCCAGTCTCGCCGCCAACCGTGGCGCTGCGGAGAAGGAGAAAATATGAGCTATCCATCCAGTATATATGTTTGGATATTCGGAGTAGTAATAATATTTCTCTTAGTGGACATTGGTATTATTATTGAAGACATTCGTAGCCTTCTCAAAGAAAGGTTGCCCAAGCCATGAAATCAATCCCGATAGCCGCACTTGCTGTGTTGAGCGAATGAGAGTGCCTGTTTTTATTTTAACAGCTATGTTGGCCGCGCTTACTGGCAGCTTTCTTGGACGGCTCTATCCGGACTTTCCTATAATTGGAGTTTATCTAACAGCATTGTTTATCCTATTAATTGTTTGGGCAGTGGATTCCGTAATAGACACAGATAACCGTTAGTAACTGTTCAGATATGAATGATTCGCGACCAATAAGATTGTGTTTTTGGTGTCTCAAGGGATTTTTTCAAAAAGTTAGGCCGCAAAACGGCGGCACCAAACAAAGATTTTGCAGTAGTTTATGTAAAATGAGATCGTTCTACGACGAGCATCCGAACTACATGGTTGCGTATAGGAGAAAAGTCAAAAAGAATTTCGGAATTGGCGGCAGGTTTCATTCGTCCCCTGACTAGCAGGTGCATCCAAACGTGCTGGGTGCTTGGACGGTTCCCGCCTAGAAGAAATGGAATAGGCCGCCATGTTAGGAATATCTAGAAATATTCAAAAAAAAAAGACTTGACAATATTTAAGGGTTCTGATAAAATCCTACAAATGGAGGCAATGTGAGCTACTTAACGCGGGCTGCAAGCACATTAGAGAATCCGCCACAAACTGAACCTCTAAACGAAAGACAAGTTCAGAATTCTGCCAGTGGATATTCTTTCGCTGTGGATTGTTGGAAGCGGTTAGATCGCTTCTTAATTTTGGGATCAGAAGGCGGCAGCTACTATGCCTCCGAGCAAAAGCTTACAATAGACAATCTCAAAGCCGTCAAAGAATGCGCCGAAAAAGACGGCTTGCGAGTTGTCAACCGCATTCTTGAAATCAGTCGCGGCGGTCGTGCTCCGAAGAACGATCCGGCACTGATGGCGTTAGCGTACGTGGCCGCCAAAGGTGATATTACTGCCCGAACATCGGCATTAGCAAACCTGCCTGAAATTGCTCGAATCGGCACGCACTTATTTCATTTCGTTGCCTATGTTCGCCAATTCCGAGGATGGGGCCGAGGTCTGCGCCGGGCTGTTGCGGCGTGGTATACTGAGAAGGAACCCGAACGTCTGGCGGAACAAGTAGTAAAGTACCAACAGCGAGATGGTTGGAGCCATAAGGATATCTTTCGGCTCCGACACATCAAGTTCAAGGGCCAATACCAAGCCATCGCAAAGTGGGTTGTCAAGGGCGAAGTTACTAAGACTACCCCTGCTATCATCAAAGGCCATGTTAAATTGCAAGAAACTACGAAGGCCCTCGATGCGGCCAAGTTAATTAAAGATTACGGATTGGTTCGCGAATCCGTACCTACTGAACTTTTGAAGGACCCTATTGTTTGGGCCGCGCTGCTTGAGAAAATGCCCATGACAGCTGTGATTCGCAATCTAGGCAACATGAGCAAGTCTGGATTGCTGTCGCCGCTGTCAGAAGCAGCTAGTACAGTTTGTGAACGGCTGACAGACGCAGACCTTCTTAAGAAAGCCCGCGTTCACCCTATCCAAATTCTGATCGCAGCCTGTACATATGGCGCTGGCAGAGGGATGCTAGGTCACGGCGAATGGAAGGTCGTGCCACAGGTTGTAGATGCGCTAGATGACGCATTTTATTTAGCGTTTAAGAACATTGAGCCGACCAAGAAGAATTTCTATCTGGGGATTGATGTTTCCGGTTCGATGTCTTCAGGTTCGGTTGCGGGTACGTTTCTGTCGCCACGAACGGCAGCAATGGCTATGGCAATGGTTACCGCAAGAACAGAAAGCAACTATTACATGGCTGGGTTTCAACACAAACTCATAGAAATTCCTGTTACCGCCAAGACAACCCTGCGGGACGCTATCCGCATCACAGAAGGATTACCATTCGGTAGCACAGACTGTGCCGCGCCGATTTTGGATGCTCTTGAAAAGAAAATGAACGTTGATACTTTCGTGATTTATACGGATTCAGAAACCTGGTGCGGGGCAACACATCCTGTCAAAGCCTTGCAGATGTACAGGCAGAAAACAGGAATCGCGGCCAAGCTAGTAGTCTGTGGACTAGTCGCTAATCAATTTAGTATTGCGGACCCCAACGATGCTGGAATGCTCGATGTGGTTGGGTTTGATGCAAGTACGCCGCAGATTATAAGTCAATTTGCGCTAGAATAGAAATTGTGCGGGCTGTGGGCTGAGGTTCGAGGGTTACCTGCTAATGTAAACTCCTTGAACACAAACTTGTCTACAATTTATTTTAGTACTTTATAAGACATGGGCTGACAGGAATTCGTTATTGGATAAATCAGTCTAATAACTGAGAGCGGGTTCAAACCCCGCATCCACAGAAATGTGGGTTACGGATTCCTAATTCTCGTCTGTGTCTTAAATTTCAGAACGGGCTGCCGTGATCTGTTCTCTTTATAAGACTGGATCACAAAAATTTGTCCGTTCTTTCTTTTTAGCCGCCGAGGTGTTCACATTATGAACTCTACCCACCGAACCAACGTAGTTCGCATTGCTAGTATCCTGCCCCACCCAAACGCTGATCGTTTAGAAATAATACCCATTGAGGGATTTCAAGTTGTGGTTGGTAAGGGGCAGTTCAAAGTTGGCGAGCTTGCAGTCTATGTGCAGCCAGATTCAGTCGTACCCCCACGTTCTGAATATTCTTTTGTGTGGGAGAAGGATGGCGGCGGCAATCTTCGGGTTATTGTACCTGAAATGGAGATTCCTGAGAAGTGGCGCAGGGTTACAGTGCGAAGGTTGCGCAAAGAGTGGTCCGAAGGGTTACTCATGCCCACGATTGCACCCTATGAAGACACTCTCAACGGCATTGATTTTTATAGACCGAGTAGTTTCGCTTTGCTACGGGATAATGGAGATACAGGCAAACAAATTCAAGTTGTAGAGGGTGACGACGTATCTGAATTTTTGGGCATCACACACTGGAACCCGCCCGAGCCTGATGAAGTTCAATCTAGCGGACCTAGCATAAAGCAATCTAAAATTTGGCCGCGCTCGCTGAAGGGTTGGCTATATTTCCTTTCATATTGGCTGAGTTTTGGGCTGTACGATCCCTGGGGCGATTTGGGCGGGGCTAATGAGAAGGCCCCCGAACACACACCACCTATCTACGATGTCGAAGCCTTCAAAAATTATACTCAGGTTTTTGTGCCTGGCGAAGACGTAGTTATTACTGAAAAAATCCACGGTAGCAATTTCAGGTGTGTTTTTATGCCAGGCTTTGGCAAGGGCAAATTTTATGTTGGTTCGCGCAAACTCTGGAAGCGGGCCAAGTCTAGTAATGTTTGGAGAAAAGCAGCCAAGGAAAATCCTGATTTAGAACGATGGTGCCGCGATAACCCTAAGTATACTCTGTACGGCGAAGTTGTGCCAACCCAGAAAGGCTTTGATTACGGCGCGACACCCGAGCACCCGCGAGTCTTAGTGTTTGATATTCGCGATTCAGAAGGCAACTGGGTGCCTAAGACTCAAGCACGATTGATGACTGAAGGATATAGTATTGAATGGGTATCTTTGTTTGCTGTTGGCGGGTGGAATCCCGAAGTAGCTACAACGCTGGTCGAAGGCAAAACCCAAGCAGGCGGCAACCACATTCGAGAAGGCGTCGTCATTTGCACTGTGCCAGATAGATACGTTCGAGAATGTGGCCGCGCACAACTCAAGGTTATATCTTCAGCCTACTACGAGAAGACCAAAGAATAATTTCAATAGTGTGCAATATTGAACAGACGTGATTTTCCTTCCTTGCTAGAATGTTTCTACGATGCGAACGGGGCATCCACCTAAAAGGAGGAATCACATGGTTGCGACAGCACAAGCACTAGAAGGGCGCGAGATCAACGTACTAGACGGTATGAAGTTTCACACGATCAGACCGATTTCGAGAAACGATTTACCACTTGGCCGGGGCCGCAATCGGTACGCAGGTCTGCGGCATCTATCAGTCTTCCGCGAGATTAACAATCTCTTGGATAGGATCAACAGCGAAGGCTTGAATCCTTGCGAGGTCGTCGGCGAAATTGATGTCACGACGCCGGAAATCACAATCGAAGCTGCAAGGCGCAAGAGCTTCGTCCAGAGCTTCAAGACGCTAGTTACAGAGTGCGTCAAGAAGCACGGCTTTGCAGGCAAGATAGACGTAATGCAATTTGACAATGGCAAGCGTTTTTTCTTGGTCGGGCGGGAAGTTTAATACTATGGGGCCGGGTTTAGGCTCGGCCCTTTTTCAGGAGTTCAAGTTATGAACAGTAGTCGGCGCAACTTTCTGGGAATGATGGTCGGCGGGGCAGCAACTGCCGCTGCGTATGAATCAACTTGGTTGATTAGGATTTGTAAATATTTATTTCGACCCACGTGGGTTTCTTACAGACTCCGCTACACCGTAACTCTGCCGCCAGAGACGGGGCTTAGAATGAGATACATCAATAATTCAAGTCTAATCCAGTAACAATTAATTCTATATTATCGTCGCAAGTTCCAACCAAGTATGGCCGCCCATCTTTGTTTTGCTGGTCCCAATGGCAGCTAAGACTGCCTTTTTCAGGTAAGGCTGGGCCTTTTGTCTGGCGCACATAAATAATTGGCGGGACATGAGGCAGAAGAATGTGGCCGCCAACAGCATCGGGGTCAGGACCAAGGATTTGAATGTCGCGCTTGTCGGACGTACCGGCGGCCAAGAGAAGAAATAATATAAGACTAGGTTTCATGGCAGTGTTGGCGGGGGAATGGTGGCGTGGTGAATTTTGTAGGAAATCCAACGGCCAACAACGTCTTCCGCAGCATCTTTCTTTTCGTGTTTCTTAAAATGTGGTGATAAATCACAAGGCACGCCGTAGTTTTCTTCAAGTTGAAGAATGATGCAGGGATCGGTATCTTCGGGTACCCACAGTAGTTTGGGGTAGGCGAATTCAGCTAGGTACCCCAACGGGCATTCTTTAACTTCGCCCCACATATAAATGGCCCCGGCTACGTCGGCTTGATAGTTATACCAAGGTGCCTGCTCTTCTGGCCAGATACTACATGACCAACGACTTTGGCTTTCAACCAACTGCTTTGCTTCTTTCACGGCATGGATGCCCGCCTTATCGAATTCGTCTCGGCAGAGCTTGCGCCGCATAGGCCACTTATAGGATTTCATATATGCGCTGCCAAGGCGGCATTCTGCGTCAAGCTTCCACACCCTATAGCCGACCAAGGGTTCTCTAGAACTAATTGTTTCTAGTTTCTTTGGCGGCGCGGGTTCGGGATACCCGAGAACAGAAGAACCGTAAGTGACATAATTGAAATATCGGTAGCCCCTTCCTGCCGAAGATTGTGTACAAAACGAGCACAAAGGTTTGTTGGCCGCTAGTTGCGACAAATACATGTGCGCGCCACACTGAGAGCACCGTGTAGTATAGAACGTTGCATTCGCTAGCGTCGCATCTCTGCAAACCTGGCAGAAGTCTAGAGAACTATTTCCACCTACGGGCGCACCGCAACCCCTGCAGGGCGAGCCAGCCATTACGGTTCCACCTTCGCAGGCTCAAGAATAGGTTCAGCAAAGACAGGTTCTTCTTGAGGCACGGCCCAAGGTTCTTTTTCTGGCTGCCATTGCGGCACAGGTTCTTTCGTGGGCGTAATCGTATGTATTCTTTGTGGTTCTCCGATATTCATTTTAGTTCTCCTTTCAATCGTGATTATTTTCAAATTCAGGTTCAGGAATCACTGCTTTCGGTGGCCGCAAATAAACAGCATTTTCTTGGCCGCAGGATTCGCAATAGTCTTCTAGGTCAGACACGTCTTGAGGCACGGATTCGCGGCCATATTTCAGACGGATGCCCCACGCAGGACCTAGCATAACAGGATCGTGGTTGCAGTTCATATATGAACGAGTTAATAAGACCCAGACCCAGACCTAGACCAAGACCCAGACCTCGACCCAGACCCAGACCCAGACCCAGACCAAGACCCAGACCAAGACCCAGACCTAGACCCAGACCCAGACCCAGACCAAGACCCAGACCTAGACCCAGACCCAGACCCAGACCAAGACCCAGACCTAGACCCAGACCTAGACCTAAACCGCTTGTATTTGCTCCGAAGGTCTTTCACTTGCCTACTCCGTAGGATTCAATCGCAGCAGTTGCGACGTACCATTTCTTGGCTGAAAGTTTTTGTGAATCCTTGTATCCCTTTTCGGTCCAAGGGCCAGTTTCGTATACGATAGCCGCATCCGATAGTTCAACACACGAAGTATTTACGCCAACGAGTTTTCCGGCATAAAAATAATTCGCGCACATCAAAAGAACTTGTTCGCCGAGCAACGCCTCTAACCCAGAAATTTCGGTTTCTTCAACAATTCGTTTCATTTTTAGTACCTCCTGAAAGATGTATACCAAATCGCGGCCAGCGTGTCAAGACTTTTCTGAAAAATAATGCTTGACTTGTTTGGGCACCGTATGCTACTATTCAAAATATGAAACTAACCCTAAATACTGTATCCCAACTAGCCCACGTAGGATGGGGCGCGTTTCTTACGTTGGCTATTTTGCTGTACAGCCCGCACTGGTACGTGGCCGCCGGTATGGTTACAGGATTCGCGGCCATTAAAGAATTCATCTTTGACAAGCTAACAGAAGACAAAGCTACGCAAGGTTCTGATGTAGAAGATTTCTTGTTTTTTCTTTTGGGACTGGATGCGGCTTTGGTATTGCACAAATTTAAGACTGTATAAGGAGGAACTATGCTAAACGAAAATGCAAAGAAATGGGTAGCCGCACTTCGAAGCGGGGAATACAAGCAGGGAATAAAGCGGCTTCGAGTGGGGGATGCCATGTGCTGTCTCGGAGTAGCCTGTGATTTATACTCTAAGGAAGTTGGCGGCCAATGGGAAGATGGGTATTTTCTGGGTGAGAGAGATATTTTGCCTCGCGTCGTTGCGGATTGGTTAGGGCTACTAGATCGAGGATCGCATTTTATAGATAAACCGGTTCTCGGAGGCGACGCACAGTTGTCGGAGATGAATGATCGAGGCAAATCCTTTACGAAAATCGCGGCCATTATTGAATCTGAACCTGAAGGGTTGTTCGTAAAGTGAACTTCAGCCAAGAAGAAATAACCGAACTCGCAAAGTGCACCTGGTTTGAGGCGCGCGGATCAGCCAGTGAAGGCATGAGGGCCGTGGCGCACTGTGTCAAAAACCGTATTGGTGCCGAAGGATTTCCTAAAACATTAATTGGTGTAATTTATCAACGCAACGCATTTTCGTGGACCCGTCCCGACAACCCCGAGCACAACCTAGACCCGGTGGTCAGTACAGGACTAGACCAAACGATGTATCAAGAAGCTTTGCGACTGGCCGCGCTTGTGCTTAATACAGATGACCCCGACCCTACAAATGGGGCGCACTATTATGAGAATCCAACAGCGGCGGCCAGTGGTTGGTTTTCGAGAGTTATCGCGGGTCCTGACTTGATGGGCACGTCTGACCATCCCTTTACGGTGCAGATCGGGGCACATAGGTTTTATGTTTAGAGATATCATTGATTGGATTTTGCATCCCCGTATGATGTGGAAACTGCATCATCTGACTGAAGATGAAAAATTTATTCTCAGGGAAGTGGTGAACAGCGGCGGCGTTATTATGATTTGCTCTGGCTGTGGTCGCCCACTAAAAGAAAACATATCAGGCGATGCGAGGTATTGTCAGTGCAAGCAACCGTTCACAAAGTGAACAGAAAGAAGGAATATGAAAGATAAAGAATGTCGCGAGTTGGCTGGGCGATGCAAGAAAAGTATTGACTTGCTTGCGGATCGGATGGGTGTACTAATCAAGTGGGATCAAAGCGGAGTCATAGATTTGTCGTATGGATTGATTGGGGAGACACAAGGGCGCTTTAACTTGGTCGCGGATCAACTAGCGAATCTTGGCCGTCGAATCGCGGCACTAGAAGAATTAGCCAAGCCTGTTTGTAAGACCTGCGGCCAGAAGATAAAAGTTTTGCCGCCGGGTAGTATAGAGGCTATCGCGGCGGAAGTGAAGAAAAAGAAATGAGAGTTCGAGCCAAACATAAAGTATTTGTTCAGTGTCCTGTTTGCGAACAACATGAATGGCGGATAGACCAATGCCAGGGTCGCAGTACATTCGGGCCTTGGTTGTGCAAAGTTTGTTGCAATTATTTTAAGTTTACGCTCAGAACCGCCGACACATACGAAGTAGAACAAATTGACGGTCCCGAAGGTCGGAACACTCCCGTAACCGTAACCCTCGTTAGCCAAACTGTGCCGCCGATTACAGTTAAATTAAATACATGGAAGTGGGGCCACAGTCAGAAAGACACACCAGAAGAATACCGTGAACATCAGAGATATTTCTATAATGAACATACCTGCCCTACGAACTGGCTGTGCGAAGTAGAAGAAATCAGCGTTCCTGAGACTGTTTGCGGCAGACTCCGCACAGACCGGGACCCGCACGGGCTATTTGAATTTGTATCTGTTGAAGACGGGCATTACAAGGACCCCACTACGGTTTAGTAGTTTATAGTAATTTATATTTTACCATGGCTGAAAGGAGACAACAGTGAAGACGTGCCCCGAATGCAACAATGAAGTAGATTTAAGCACCGAAGAAGTCGTAGACGGCGAAACCTTTTATTGCGGCGAGTGCGGCGAAGAACTAGAAGTAGTCTTCCTAGATCACGGCGGGTACGTCCTAGATTTGGTTTCTGGTGGCCTAGAAGACGATTCTAGCGACCCGGATGACTTAGACGATCCAAACCCCAATCCCTATGGTGCCGCGCCCAAATCGGCGGCAATTGACAAGGTTTACAACTGTCTGAGAAGTCTGCCAAGGAAGAGATAGAAATTTAGTTCCGAAAGGCAACCCCACAGATGTATAATAGCATCTTAGGTATGGGTGTGTTTGTGCCCAAACTAGGAGAAGCTATGGCATTTGAGAAACAAGATATCGCGAACACTTTAAGTGATGCTGCGCATACAGGCAGGGTGGGAGATGCAGGAACATTCGGATTGTATGGAATTGGGAGGAAAAGGAAAACTAGACGTAGGGGTTCGGACCGGATGATTGTTCCTGCCCAAGACAGGGCAAGATATTTGTATTTTGTTCAAAGTAAATCTTTGGGATTCATAAAGATAGGCCATACTAATGATCTTAATCAAAGGAAATCAGAACTTCAAACTGGAAGCGCCGATGAATTATATTTTCTAGGTTCTGTATTGTTTGCCGATAAAGCGCGAGCTAAGGAAGCGGAAAGTGCTCTTCATGCCCATTTCAGGAAATTCCATTCTCATGGAGAATGGTTCAGTCCCGATCATTCTTTGTTGGCTTTCATAAAAGCTGCGGATCGCCCACAGCAAATAGATGAATTTTTGAAACCCAAGAAGCGTGGCAAGAAGAAAGAACGGCCAAACGCCAAGTTTTTACTTGATCGCCCAGAAATCAGTCAAGTTATTGAAACTATGGAAGATGGCTCGTAAGTGATGATTTTGTTGATTTTTGTAACCTTTCTTGTATCTGGGGGCGGTGTGCGATATTAAAGCCAATTGAGAATCCTGATACAACTAATGATGATCCTGAATATTGGGATAGAATACTAACTAGTTGGGGATGTAGCATGGAAACTGGAAGCCCGCCACGATTCTGGATAGACCGAGACACGGATCACCCTAAACTGTATCGAAGGGTAAATTTTGTAGGATCGGCGGCCAACATTCAGGGCATACAAGAAGAAAGATTCCGCAAGAAATCGGGTAAAGTAAATCCCTCGGGGCATGGCCCCGAATAGACATTTGGGCTTTGACGGCGGCGCATCGCGCAACATGAATCGGCGCAGAACAAAATGAATAGCCGTTTTTATTTGTTCACATTGTGAACAACCTTTTCTAAATTCAGTATTCTGGGGGCAACAATGATTCCTTATTCAGATTTTATCGCGGTTGGCGGAGCAGTCACGGCGGTTGTAGCATTGATTCATAGTTTGGCTAAGACTGCGGGACCGACAGGCCCCGTTGGGCCGCAAGGGAAGCCAGGAGCCTCTGTGGAAGGACCAATCGGACCTCAAGGGCCAATGGGAAAGACTGGGGCAACTGGGGCCACTGGATCAACAGGACCACGAGGAATTGATGGTATGGCCGGTCGGGATGGTAAAGACGGGCAGCCAGGACAAGCAGGAAAAGATGGTCACGATGGTTTGCCAGGCAAGGACGGTCAGGCAGGTCACGATGGCGCACCAGGTCGCGACGGACATGATGGAGCGCAAGGCCCTGCCGGAAAAGACGGAACACCTGGTCGAGATGGTAAGGACGGAGTACCTGGGCCGCAAGGACCTCAAGGTCCCAAGGGCGATCACGCCTAGTGTCTAGGTACCAATATTCCTGCGCCCTATGCGGGGCCGCCGTAGTGAAAAAACCCTGCGGTGAAAAAATTAGCAAAACTGAATCATCTGGCCTTCATGGCTGGAAATGTTCTGCCTGCGGGCCGGGCGTAAAAGTACGGAGGAAACTAAACTAATGCTAGCACTTTATGTAATTTGTTTTGTTTTGGGATTGGCGCTAGGCTCAATCTACCACTCTAAGGAAGCTCAGGAACTGGCCGCGCTCAAGGCCGATCTAACGAAGCTAAAGCTCACACTAGAAGCAGGCATCCTAAAAGCAGATCAATCAGCCAAGAACGAAATGAAGGCCGCCGTTGCTTGGATTGAAAAGAAACTGTAATTGGCCGCGCTGTTCAGATTGTGAATTCTGTGCCCGCTTTGGCGGCCACCCCGAAATAATAATAATAATTCAATAATATAAGAATATCCCCCATGAATAAAGTTTTCGCCGCTTTTCAGGGGCGGCACACGGCTGCCATATCTGCTTTTTTCGTCATGGGCAATATTTTTCATTATTTGCACCGGCTGGACGGCACCTACATTTCTTTCATGACGATTATGATGGGCTATGTCCTGGGTCATTCCATCAAGGATGACTACTTCAGCCAGAATCAAAACAATAAATAGTATGTGGGGATGGCCCACAATGTCCAAACAACTTATCTGGCGATGCCCGCTTTGTACAGATTGTAAAATCGTACGTGGCGGCGAGGCTTACCTAGAATTGGCAGTTGGCGAACACATAAAGCAGCATGAGGAAAAGGCCGCGCTCATAGCCGTAGACAAGGCTCGCATTCAATGTAAATCCACGTCTTGCGAAATCGGGCGCGCAAGCCACTGGAACAAGACCATCGGTAATAGCGAATTACTTTTGACGGACTTCGATGTTCGTCTGCTTCAGGGCATGAAAATCAAGGGAGAAGAATGAGCACTGCTGTTAATGTTTTAGCAACCAAGGAACTGGCTGCCGATTCTATAGATTCAGTAGTTCATCAAGTGGCGGCGGAATTGGGTGAAAGTCTAGCGCATCTGATTAACACCGTGCCGCTTGAAGAACGCCAAGCCTTGGCTGCGCGATTCGGGGTCACAGATGAAATGAATTTGCAAAATATTTCAGATGCGTCTGCGAGTTCACAATCCGAACAACCTGCCAAGAAGGTTTTGAGACTGGGGGGTATTTACGAACCAGATTACCCGCTACAAGTGTTTCAATCTGAACAGCCTGCACTAGAGCCTCCTGCACCTGTCGGACCTGCACCGATTGATGTGCAAAGCATAGCACAAATTCCGGCGGTTGATTTTCAAGTGGACGCCCCGAGCGCGCCCAAAGAAATAGATTGTGTCGTATGGACATCGAGAATCAAGAACCCGGCGTAGCTGTTAGCAAGATTCCCGATCCTGAAACCCAGCCCGAAGCCTTTCAAAAGCACGCTCGCAAATGGCGGCAACCAAAATCAAAATTGGTGGCGCAGCGCCGGATAGATGAATTACTCTATCAGATTAATTGCTTGCAGCCGTTGCTTCAAGATGCGGGCCCAGACATAAGACTCCGAACGAGCGTTGAGATTCGCAACTTGGATGCCGCGATTCAAACTTGGTATTTACAAATTCAGAATTACAAGCCCACGATAGTGCAAAGAAAAAAACCAGCAAAAAAGAAACAAGTTCGCGATATGAATGTTTTTAGGCCACTATGATTCAACAAGAAAAAATTGGTTTTCTTTTTCCCACGATGTTGAGCGGTCTGAAATGTAAGAACCTGTACGATTGCGCTCTTGAAGTTCGGAAAGTAAACGGCGAATTTTGGGACTGTGGCTGCCACAGCGGGGGTTCGGCAGCAGCCATGAAATTGGCGGCACCAGAAAAGCCAATCCGATTGTTTGATTCTTTTGAAGGGTTGCCGCCGTCATCTGTTCAAGACTTGAACAACGAACCTGGCCGCTTCGCTATTCCGTTTGATGAGAACCTATGGGTTTTAGGCCCAGTTCATGCTGGGTGGATTCCTGAAACATTTAAGGGATTAGAAGAATCAAAAATATCTCTAGCTCACATTGATTTAGATTTGTACCAAGGTACCAAAGATGCTTTAGAATTTATCGCACCCCGAATTGTGCCCGGCGGTTTTATTGTAATTGATGATTATGGTTCCACTGGCTGGAGCGGAGTTACAAAAGCAGTGAACGAACTTTCGAACGATGATTTTGTCGTTGCGAAAAGAGTTGCAGAACAAATTACACTAAAGAGGAGAATTGAATGAGTCTATCTTCGGATATAACAGCAGTTGTGAATGATATTCTTGCGGCAGATTTTCTTGGGGACGTTCCTGGGTCTAGCATAGCGCAGCTTTCTCCGTCTAATTTGGGCAACGGGGCTTGGAGTAAGTTTCAACTTTCTGGTGGCGGGGACGCAGTATTGACCCCATCGTCTATTGATGGGATTCTCTGCAAGCTAATCGTGGCGGGAAATATTCACATTGTTTCTGATTATAGCGGCACAACTGGCCGAATCAAAGTAACTACTGTTAGCGGGAGTGGAACTGAAATTTATCATTCCACACAGCAATCCGTCAGCGACACTGCATTTTACGAAGAAATATTGCTGTTCTATGCATCCATTTCCGGCAACACAAATATCAGCGAAGTGACTAACTTTAATCTAACTTCTACGATTGGTTCCTATGCACCAGGGTCGAGCACGCCCGCTCTTTATATTAGCGGCGGTTTTGATTACACCGGCAGCGCAACCTACAATTCTTCAAATCATTTTAACATTACGGAATTCAGATTGATTTCTGCGTAATCGGTATAGCAGCCAGGGCGAGTTGTCCGTATGGCGGTGCAACGCCAAGCCAGTGGTTGTTCAAGACCCGCGCCCACGTAGCGGGCCATCCCAATAAGGACAACCATTCCGGAGTGTTATTGGGGTGTATAGTTTTCTGAGTCGAGTATATAAGTCCCTCAAGGGAGGGAAAGAGACGGTAGTGGATGATCATCGACTTGCACGCAGGCTGTATCTGTAACGACGAACTGCTTCTATGTCCCTGTGGCTGCGGTGTTCAGATAGCCCACAGGGCGAAGTTCGCTAATGGGGAATTTATAGGAGTTCTACCATTTACTCAGGAAGAGTGGGATTGCCTTTCCGAGCGGCTAATCGCAGGTCATCGTAACCAAGAGAAATGAAGCGTTGGGAATATGGAACGCTTGATGACTCTACCGAACAGCTACCAGCCAGAAGATTAAATGGTACACCTCCCAAATGGAAATCAGGGTGAGGACTGTAACTGTGCGGATAGAGCTAATTACGTGTGGTAATTCCTTCAAGCGTTTCATATTGTCTCAATCGGGGGCCATGCATGGTGAGTGGTCCCTAGGTTTTCAACTGCGACGGTGGCACCCCTTAAGGGCTGGCACCGTCCGCATTGTACGCTTGAGTTTGGGACAGGAAAACGGCTGACTTACGAGGAGCTTACGAAATGATAGAACTACGGATTGAGCAAAACGAGTTTCACCAGTTTGTTGATTGTTTTACGAAATGGGTAGACTACTACTCGCCTGAAAAACACGAGCAACGTGTCCGCGAATCTGTTCAAAAAGTACTTTGTGCTCAAGAGAAGAAGCGTTTTTCATTTCCTCAAGTTGTGTCTGTGCCATGTAAAACTCAAATGTAGACGCTGTGGTCGGGTCATTCAGTTTCGCAAATCCTAGCGCGGTGTCATAAACCCGCAATTTCTCTTGGACTGCATCTAGGTATTCACTAAGTTTTTGCAAAGAAGCAACTAATTTTGTGTATTCTGCTTGGTCGATACTCATAAAGGTCCTCAATGAACTTGAAACAAACTAAAGGAAGGAGACCCAAACCGAGAAGATACCAGAAAAAACTGTCTTTGTATCCCCTGAGCTTTGAGCAGGTCGTAGATAATGTTTTGAAGTACAAACCAAAGACTAAGAAGAAGTGAAAGGGAGCAGTCCTCTTTCGGGAACCGCCCCCAATTTGCTACCTACCGCTAATGATTGTTGCTAGTATCTGATAGATCAGAAGACCATTCAGAACTAACCCGCTCAAAAGGTAGGCGTTGTTTAGCCTCTTCATCGGAGACTCGTTGTGCCCCGACTGTCAATCAGGGCAATTTAGCCGTCAATCATGCTGGCTTGGACTAGCGGTTGCTTCCGCTAACCCAAGGCGGCGCTGACGAACCTAATGGTTGGGCACGCCTACCCAAATTTTAACATAGGTTTTTTGAAGCACTTACAGGAGACGGGAAGTTAAGTATATAATTCCCAAAAAGAG